>Ga0315915_1000067_pt1 | contig 69786 bp, 40 predicted proteins | sample MpolbnodulesMG_FD_207738 | JGI IMG/M metagenome (GOLD analysis project Ga0315915, IMG submission 207738) | Medicago polymorpha root nodule microbial communities from Los Angeles, California, United States - branched nodules | ecosystem: Host-associated > Plants > Roots > Nodule | place: USA... | reverse complement strand
GCCATCCCTTACTCTTCTCATAACTTCAACATTGAGAAGTATATGTAGGCCACTCTCCACCACCCCCCTCTCTAATATCGAAGATTGTCTCACCATATTTTTCTCTCAAAACCTCCTTCCAAAGCACTTCCCCCCCTTGAATAATTCGCCGTCTCCATTTAGCCAAAAGACTTAACTTAACCAACCTAATATCTCTAATGCCAAGGCCCCCCAAAATTTTCGGTTGGCACACCTTGCTCCATCTCACCCAACTAATTTTCTTCCCACCTTCCACCCCTCCCCAAAGGAACTCCCTTTGAATCCTCACCAACCTCCCCCACACCTTCACCGACATTCTCAAAAAAGAGAGATAAAAGATCGGAATGGCATTAATCACCGAATTTAGAAGAACAATTCTACCACCGAAACTCAAGAACTTATTCCCCCAAGAATTCAACCTTTTCGTTACATGCTCCAATAGAGGTTCCCAAGTAGACAAACTTCTAGGATTTGCCCCTATCGGAAGGCCCAAATATTTGAAAGGGAAATTGGTTTCACTACAACCTAAAAAATTACACGCCATATCCATAAAGTCTCTTCGGACATTAATCCCAATCAAGCCACTTTTAAGAAAATTCACCTTCAAGCCTGAGCCATTTGGAAACCTTGCAGCAAAGCTTTCAAAGTCCAAAGATTATCCACCGTCGCCTTACCAAAACAAATTGTATCGTCCGCATATTGTAGGTGAGATATAACCATTCCTTCCCTCCTAAACCGGAATCCTTCAAACAAATTAAGTCTAACCGCGTTCCTCATCAAACGACCAAAACCTTCAGCCACCATTAAAAACAAGAAAGGTGCCAACGGATCCCCTTGCTTAAGCCCACGTTGGATATTGAGCTCCTCCGTCGGACTCCCATTAACATGAATCGACATTGTACCTCCAAAAACACACGCTTTCATCCAAGCCACCCCCTTCTCACCGAAACCTAAGCGCTTCATCATATACTCCAAAAAACCCCAATCCACGGAATCATAAGCTTTCTCAAAATCCACTTTAAGAACTAGGCATTTACTCTTGGTTTTCTTCGCAAAATCAACCAATTCATTCGCCACAAGAACACCATCCACCAAATTCCTCCCCTTGATGAACGCCGATTGGGACTTAGATATAATAGAATCCATAACACTAGCCAACCTCTTGGTCAAAACCTTAGCAAGAAGCTTGTAGAGACACCCAAGCAAAGAAATAGGCCGGAAATCTTTCAAGGTCATCGGAGAAGACACCTTCGGAATAAGAGTCACAAAGTAGGCAAGTAAAGATTTTGGAATCACCTCATTTGCATGGAATTGATCGAACATGATCCTCACCTCGTCCTTCAATAAAGGCCAAAACTTCTTAATGAAAGCAAAATTGAACCCATCCGACCCCGGGCTTTTATTCCCATCACTTAACTTCACCACCTCCTCAATCTCCTCTCCCATGAAAGGTGTAATTAAAATTTGCTCATCCGTCAACATATCAAAAGGTACTTCATCCAACGTTGGCCGTACACTTCCATCTGTCATCACTTGCGAAGTAAAATATTCTACCACCACCCTTCTAACCTCCACCGGTGCTTGGAACCATTCATCATTAACCTTCAAGGCCTTCACCGCATTCCCCTTCGATCTAGCCTTTACATTATTGTGGAAAAAACTAGTGTTAGCATCTCCCTCCTTTAGCCACTTTACTCTAGACCTTTGAAACAAAAGCGAGTCTTTAGCCTTTAACAAAGACCAAAGGGTAATGAATTTCTCCTTCCGGATTCTAACATCTTCCTCATTCAACTGGGTCGCCTCACCCTTCACATCAAGCTCTTCAATATCCTCCATAAGAGTAGTTATTCTCGTATCCATCCTCCCATATTCCTCCTTATTCCAATCTCTAAGCCTCCCTTTTAGCACCTTCAATTTTTCTTTCAACACAAAACCCATCCAACCTCTCAAATTATGCGAATTCCAAGAATCCTCCACCACCTCGTTGATTTTCCGGTTTTCCAACCAATAATTGTTGAAACGAAACAGTTTTGGCCCCCAGACCCACCCTTCAACTTTCAACACCAACGGGCAATGGTCTGATACATCTCTAGGGAGAACCCATAACATTGTCAACCCCTAATATCTATTCCAATCATCGGAAATAAGAACTCTATCTATTCGACTCATCGCTATACCATTCGCATGATACCAAGTAAACATCCTTCCTAACACATGGTGGTCTTCCAACTCTACGTCCCTCACAAACCTTTGATATAAATTCATATCCAAAATTTGGCTAGGCGACGCGACATCATTAACACCTCTTCTCTCACCCCTCCCTCCAACCGCATTGAAATCGCCCAAAATACACCACCCAGCTTGGCCTAGATTATTCCTTGCAAGTATCAACCTTTCCCACAATCTCCGTTTCGACTCCAAATCGCACTTAGCGTAAACATTTATAATAACACATCTCCGACGAAGAATTCCCCACTCCAAAGAAACACCCACAAATCCTTCACCGGGAAAAGTGTAATTCAAACTAGCCAAAGATTTCCTCCAAATTGATAAAATTCCTCCGCTATTTCCTTCCGAAGGTAAGAACGCCCAATCGCAATCGACACTACCCCAAAATCTTTGACATAATCTAGTATTAATAACCTCCATCTTTGTTTCTTGAATGGCCAAGAAATCTACCTTATGATCTCTAACTAACTCTTTAATTTTATTCTTTTTCTGCCTCCCTCCCAAACCCCTTACATTAAAAGTAAGGACTATCATTGACAACCTTCCATACTCCCTCCAGCCTTCAAAAGGCTCTGTTCAACTTGCTCAAGCTTTGCCTCAATCGGCTTCTTAGTATCTTCAGGTAAATTAAAAGTCAAACCCATTTTCTCTCGGATACCAAATAGTTTAGAGTTTTGGACATCCACAACCGGGTCCACCTGTTGACTAGTACTCAAGGTTTGTTTACCCTTCACACCTTTGCATGAATTTATAAGTCTAACACCAGAATTAATAGCAGGAGGAATCAAAAGACTCCCCCCTTCCCCCACCTCTATGCATTCAGCCCTTTCATCCACTCCCACCACCTCCTTAGGCTGACTGTGTGCCACCCTACTATTTTGTGTATTTGTGGACATTGATTGCTGCTGCTCCTCTTTAAAATATCATTTTCGAGAGCCACCCTTTTTGTCTAAAGTAGTGACCTCCAAAGGCCGCCTCTTGGGCTTACCTCCAACCGCCTTCTCATCAGCTTTACCCTTCCTTCTTCTTTGTCTTTGTTTCTGTTGAGCCCTTAACAGCTTTTCTGATTCCTCCTGAAGTGCCCCAAATGAATCACTAAACTTTGAAAAGTCAAAGTCCTCTGACCTGAAGTAAACATGTTTATTCGCTTTCTGCACCCCCTCCAAACATAAACTAGTCCCAGAAAATAAATTAGAAGAACTAGCTTTATTTTGAGGCCCAAAAAAAGGAACAGGACCCGACCCAATTGGTGAGAGAACCGGCCCAGACTCCCAAACACCTTCCAGTCGGGTTTGTTCATATTTTGTATCCAGCCCATTATTCTCCTCTCCCTGTGAGACAGCTGGAAGCGCTGTCAGGGGCTCCACCAATAACCCAGGCGCGTGAGGAGCATCCATCAAGGGACCAACAAAAGCTTCAGACCCCACTCTCTCCCCATTCCGCTGCAGCATTCTGATCTCTCCATCCCCCTCTTCCACGTGTTCAGATATAGGTGGCTGATTCAAATTATCCTCCTCAAATGCAATGACAATCTTTTGAGATCCCAAAAGGTGAGGTTATAAACCTTCCTCTTGTCTCATCTGTTCATTGGTTGGAGATAACCTAGGACTGACCACTTCTATCCCTAGGTTAGCAAGGTTGACTTCTGCAGGGCTAACATCATCTTCTTCATCTGAGTGGACCCCCATCTCTGTTCCCACCACCTCTTCATCACCAGAACCGCCGCTTCCATCAGAACTCCTCCCGTCTCCCGCCCTGTCCTCCGTCGCCGGTGTAGACACCTCCACACCAGCATCTTCCACCACAAACAAACAATAATCCGCCCCCATCACCTTGATGTGAATCTGCTCACTTATCCAGCCAAGCCTATCCGTACAAACTTTGACTCTTGCAAAATCCAATCTTTGTCTGGTGTTGGTTGCTTCATCATAATCTAGAAACACTCCAAACAATGAACCCACCTTCATGAAAGATTCTTCATCCCACACATGAATTGGTAGACCAAAGATTTTCACCCACACTAATCTCCCTTTTGCCACCAGGTTTGGAGCCCATACCTTCACCTCCTTGAAATGTGCCTCCCACTAAGGCTTGTGGTTGACAGCTGCCCTCGTGATTTCCCCTTTAACATCAGATTGTAGCAGCATCATCTCACCACCCATAGGAGTAACCTTGATATTATTCAACCCTTTCAGTATCAGCCCCTGTTGGAGAAAAGTTCCACCTCCATGGTGTCTGAGAATCCCTATGTAAGCCTTTTGAAGTTCAAGCAACCGCTCTTCTGATGGCAAGAGATCCAAAACAGCACCTCTCCCTCCAATCTCCTCCGTCGTCCCCCTCCTCCCGGACACAGCATTAGTATAGGAGGTACCTTCTCTTCTAAACGCCTCCACTGCCTTCCCTCCACTGTTCCCCCCAGAACGTCTACCTCCTCCCTCATTACCTTTCTTGCCAAACCTAGAGAACAACTTTCTCAAATCTGAGTTGTTCAGACTATCTGGAAAATGGGTAAAGAAGAAAGGAGTAGTGATTTTATCCAGGTATTGGAAGAAATCACACCTCTTTCTAGTCACCGGAACACTCTCATAGCTCACCATTGTCCCTAAGTCCCCTCCCCTCCCTTCAGGCGCAATCTGGTTTCCCTCTAGGGAACCGAACACTCCCTCACTTTCTCTCTCTAAATTCTCTCTCATCTTTTCTTTCCCCACTAATGCCTTTGAATCAATGAAAGCACGAATTGAAAGGAAACTAAAATCAACCGCTAACAAAACTATAAGAAACTAGGGTTCTAAGCTAAAAGTGGAGAAAATAAAACTAAGATAAAATAAAATAGCGTTTTCATTCATTTTTCTTCGTTCCTTTCTAACGAGACAATACAATACTTATATAGATTGATGCATACACATGTTAAGATAAGTACACCAACCACACAATAATAATACTATCAAACAAACTAATAGAATATGTTTAAAAGATCACATTCTAGAATAAACTAGAAGATTCATTATTTTAGCCTCCATGATCCTATCTGATGTAAATGCAATTCTCTTTATAAGTGCTCTTAAAACTTGAAGGTCTCCCTGACTTTGGACATAGGCATGGTTCCCTCACCCTATTTCAATAAAAAAAAATGTTGTAGAGATCAATTTAACATTAAACTCTGAAACATTAAATATGCGCAGAAGAAACATTGATGCAAACAAATGTTTAATTTTTAAGAGTGACCAGATCTAATATAGTACTACTATTAAATAAATATTAAGATCTGTTGTTGATAAATTAAATGGAAGCAGGGATAATAAATTATTGATGCTTGAAAACAGTAACAAAGTTTACAAAGCTGAAGGTTATATAGTTGTAGTAGCATGTGAAAAAAAGTGAAAAATATGCTGTTTTATTGTGGAAAAGAATCCACTTTAATCATCTTTCATTTATACGATGAATTAAAAACTTTTTTTTTTGGTACAAGATGAATTAAAAACTTTAATGTCTGAGTTTATTAAACAAGCATTCACCCAAAAAAATGATTAAACAATTTTGATTGTATTTTTGTTCTAAAATTGAAAGTTATCTTTTTTTCATTGAACTCAAACATGTTGTATGTATTAATATTAATAGTAAATTAAACGAAAACGATAGTTACAAAAAGTTGAATTTAAGTCAAAGCTAGGTTTGAAAGGACTATCACATGATGTAATATCCCAACTGATAGTACAAATCAGTATCTACATGACCCAACTAAAAGGTGAATAAATGCTTAATGAACTTAGTCACTTTAGATAAACTTTCTCTCACTATCATCCAACTACAAGTGACAATTGGCAAGACATAGTTAGAGTATTGAACTAGTCAAGTAATCACTTTAGACAAACTTCCCATGAATCATTTATAGAATAAAAAAAAAAATACTTTAAAAAAGGAACTTACAACAGATCACATGTTAATTCACAAACTGCAATGGTTGTCTGATCGCAATTAGACGGTCTAGATTTGGACCCGTCCGATCTCCCTGATTGTGTGATTGCTGCAGTCAGTGACTAATGCGATCAGACAAACACTACGCGCATTCTGTGAATTAATGTGATCAAGGTTATGTGGTGAATGAAGTTGTGAAGTTTGACTGAATAATGCTGTAAAAATGGTTTTACTTTGACATGTACATTCGTTAATAATCTCTTTCTAACATTACTTTGGGATTGGAAGGGTAACACTTGAACATTACAGTTCAATTGGGCGCTGCTGATTCATGTGAAAAGTTCCTGGCACACATACATTGTTCATACTGAATCTCAAGTACCAAAACTCCAAAATATGACATTAACATGATTAACCTTGCAACCTAAGTCATTTTCCTGTCATTGTACCTTCGTTTTCCCTGGCATTTAGTGTCACATATGCAAGTTTTCTATACCAGCAGATTCTGTACATGGTCCCATGGACAAATTAGTGGAGTACTATACACCAACAGTACATTTTGAGAGCTTGAACCATACAATGGAAATCATGGTCTGCCACATGATTCTCTGTATTGGTCATGAGCTCTCTGAATTTTTTACTGCAATAAACAATATCCTTATCATGTTAATCCCTTGGGAAGGATGGAAACTTCATTTGCCCCTAAACTGAAGGGTATAATCCACCATATAAAAGTTAAAGGCCAGAGTTTCTATGATGAGATGTGATCAACATGCATGATGCATGATTCTAATTTATGAGTTTTTAAGCCTAACTTGAGAACATAAACTTAATTAAAGAAATTTTACATGGGGGAAATATCCTGGATAAATTTGTTCCACATTTCATCTGTAACAGAGACCCTTAACTGCGAAGCAAGTGCAATTTCTTCAGCATCAAAACTAAGACCCTGATACTGATTTTGGGTCTCAACATTCGATTTCGGATCTATTTCCACCTCTACGAGAGGCAGTGATTCCTCCATTGTAAATGATGCATCCTTTTCATACATCTTAAAAATCCAATCATCTGGTTTCTCCCCGCGAATGTAATTGTGTAATGCACAAGCTGCCACCACTAATTTTACTTGTGTCTGTAATGGGTATGAAGGAGCTGCCATCAATATAGGAAATCGCTCCTTTAAAGCCCCAAAAGTTCGAGCAGTCACACTTCGTAATAGTGAGTGCCGTTGATTGAACAGTTCACATGCATTCTGTGGTTGGTAACCATTGGGGAATTCCTTGGAGTGATAAGGAGTACGAGGATATGGAGCAATGAAACCTGGCACATTCGGAAACTTGTTGTCTACTAGGTAATATTTACCTGTGTCATAAAACAAATGTTTTAATCCAATATTTGAAGAGTTATAAGTGTATAATAATCATTTGTCCCTTAAATTTGCATCAAGCTTCATTTTTGTTCTACACATTTTATTTATTCCAATTCTATCTTAAACTTAACAATAATAGTTGCAATCTTTTCATATCAACACCATGCAGGTCGCCTGACGTTACCAACTACTAACTTTCAATCTATTACAACTTCAAGTCCATAATCAAATAAAAGTTGATAACTATATCATTAAAAATATAACTTCAATTCACTGCAGTTAAAAGGATAGGTGATAAAAAATTATTCAAAAAATTTTATCTTACTTTTCAAACCAAATTAATGGACATGTGCAAAGACAACATAACATCCAGTAACTCAACATTTGACAAGAGACAGAACTACAAAACAATTGCTAACTAAATGTCAATGATAGTTCCATTTTACAGGTAAAAATACTACCTTCAGGGACCTGCAATTTATTCTTCCTAGTGATTGCTGAATTAAAAACTTGTAAGTTTGAAGCAGATCCTTCCCAGCCAGCTAAAACATAACAAAACTTGAGGTCAAATGAGCAAGCTGCAAGAACATTCTGTGAAAGTAACCCGTCCTTATTGCGGAAAGGTCCTTGCTCATCTACACCAACTGTCACAGGTACATATATACCATCAATTGCTCCCACACAATCCTAATTAAAGAATAATGAAAAAGTAAGACCAGTGTTGTCAATCCTGAGTCAAGGAAAATAGCAATTTGCTCAAATTCTAAACCACTTGGGTTGGCCTAGTGGTATTGACTTGGGACTTGGGAGTGTGCTCCTCCTCAAGGTCTCAGGTTCGATTCTCTCTAGTGCCAATTTGGGTGGGCTAATTTAGCTTCTTCAAAAAAAAATTGCACAAATTCTACTATGTCACAGTACCACTATAGCCATTATTATACAACACTTTGCACCCATGTTGTCAAATAACGGCTATAGCATAGCAGAATTTTAACAAACTCTATTGTTCTGTGATACACAATTTACTACAAACTACAAAATGTTCTCAAATAGCGGGTATAGCAGCCCTATAGCATTCTAGTGTAGGAAATTGAACAAGCATTTATTCCCATGATCTACGATCGACAACACTGCTTTGTACTAAATAGTGTGTCACTGTCACAAATCAATAGTGATTAGTACAAATTTTATTTACACTATATTATAGCATAGCAAAATTTTAACAAACCGATATTGTTCTGCTATACGTGATGTGGTACAAAGTGTTGCCAAATAGCGACTATAGCAGCCTTATAGTACTCTATCCTAGGAACCAGCTGCTATTTCCCCGTGTTCCATGATTGATAACACTGCTTTGCACCATTACCATATCCAAGAACAATAAAAAAGTGAGACAGTGTAGTCAATCAAAGATAGCTGAAAATAGCAGTTTCTTCAAATAGCCGTTATTCTATAGTGCCACTATATCCGCTATTTAACAACACTTTATACCAATGTTGTCAAATAACGGCTATAGGCATAGCATAGCAAAATTTTAACAAACTGGTATTATTTTACTATACCTACACGGTTGAGTATAAAGTGTTGTCAAATAGTGGCTATAGCAGCGTTATAGCATTCTAACATAGTGGAATTTGATTAAGCTGCCATTTTCTGTGATGCACAATTGACAAAACTACTTTGTACTAAATAGTGTATAGCAGAACAATAGCGATTTATTAAGATTAATTTACACTACACTATATCAAATCAGAATTTTTTAAACTGCTATTGTCATATGCAGTTTAGTACATAGTGTTGTCAAATAGCAGCTAAAACAGCCCTATAGTACTACTCTAGCCTAAAAACAAACCGATATTTCCCGTGATCCACAATTGACAACATATCACAGAACAATAGCGATTTGTTCAAATCCCACTACACTATCAATTACTAACTAATCAAAACCCTACAATGGTTTGTATTAAATAGTGTATCGCAGAACAATGGAGATTTGTTAAAATTAATTTACACTACACTATATCATATCAGAATTTTAACAAACTGCTATGGTTCTGCTACATGCGATATAGTACACAGTGTGGTTAAATAGCGGCTATAGCAGTCCTACAGTACCCTAGTCTAGCGCCAAGCCCCTACTTCCTGTGATCCACAATTGACAACACTGATTTGTACCAAATAGTGTATCACAGAACAACAGCGATTTGTTCAAATTAATTTAGACTACACTACATCATATCAGAGTTTTAACAAACCGATAATGATCTGCGATATGCAACTTAACACAAAGTATTGTCAAATAGCGGCTATATCAGCTCTATAACACTCTAGCGTAACAATAAACAGCTATTTCTCGTGATCCACAATTGACAACATATCGCAGAACAATCGCGATTTGTTCAAATTCCACTACACTAACCACCATTTAACAATCAAACCAAAACAACAAGCATATCAAAACCCTACCTTAAAATACGGGAAAAACCTATCATCTTCCGCAATGAGCGAAGCAACATCCTCCCCCGGAGGCTGAAAATACTCTTTAGAAATCGACATAACGGCATTCAAAACATTATTAAAATGCCGACTAATCGTCTCACCGGAATAATGAAACAACTCTTGAACACCTCTAATCCTCAAATTATGACCAATAATAAACAAAAAAATAGCTAATTGTTCTTCAATTTTAATCCTATTCGTGTCACGTAATAAACCCTTGGTTTCTAGAATATCACATAGTTTATAGAATACGACTTTGTCCATTCGGAAATTTTCTAAACAACGTTGGTTTGGTCCGTTGAGTACTTCTTCGAAGAATTTTGTGGTGGTTGATGATGAACGTGGGGGATGTTTTGGTTTAGGGTTTGTGGTGGGTTCTTCGTCGGAGGAAGGCATTGTGGAAATGGAAGATGAAAGAGGAGAACGTGGACGGGATTTGGAGATGTTTGTGGTGGCCGGTGGGAAACTCCGGCGGTGTTTTCCGGTGAGGTTTAGGTTTTGCGTTTGGGCATTTGAGCGTTATGTTTTTAGGGACAAGTTCTGATACAAGTTGTGAAGCCCGATACGAGAGACGATACGGATATGATACTGCACCGATACGCCTATAAGAAAAAATTTCAAAAATCAAGATACGATACGGTTGTGATAAGTTAATTAAAAAGTTATATAATTAAATGTACAATATAATTATAACTATTTTTTTTTAATATGCAAAATATATTAACAAACAAAAGAAATTGTGAAAGTCATAAGCTCGTATCACATCAACATAGATATAAATAATATTAACAATTAACAGAGTGATAATTAATCAATTACATACACAATATGACCCAAAAAGAGCACCATCAATGTTATACTATATCCAAAAAGAACACTGTTAGTGTTATACTATATCGATCCAAAAAAGAGCACATCAGTACTCAAGAGTTAAGTTATTTTAGTTAACATTAATTGGGAAATATATGGGAAAATATCTAGGCATGTATTAGTGCAGGATAATTATCGGATACTCTCTTGATACATATCTGAAAGTATCGGATAATTATTTTTTAAAAAAATAAAATAAAATTTTCAGATACTCTCCTAATACGTATCGGAAAGTATCAGACAGGTATCAGTGCATGATACGCATGGGATACGATACGTCATCCATTTTAAAGTATCGGAGCTTCATAGGATACAAGTGATTTAGGTTGACTATGTAAATTTTCAATGTTCAAACTCAATCATGAAATCAACATGTGTATAAATTCAGACACCTACACAAAATAAATTTATACGACTAAAAAAAGACAAATAAATCAAATGGTGGTATGGCTTCAAGATGTTGAATTTGTATCGATGAATTTTGTTAATAAAATACTAATAAATGTCAATAAATATTGTTTGAGCAATCAAATGAGATAAGTTTTTCATAAAAAAATGTATGATTGTCACCAATGACGGAGCTGGGAATTTTGAGCCTGGGCAAAATTTTGACGCAGATACACATGTGACATAATATATAAATAGTCATAAATCGAAATAAAAGAGACTCGTTATTTTGTCAATAAAAGTACAATTTAAAACAAGAGAGATGGCACATAACCTGTCAATAGTGTGCTAAATAAAAGGTTTAATTGCATAAATGGTCCTCTAATTAATTTCAAGTTTACATTTTGTTCCCATAAATCCTAAAACCAACAGTTTGGTTCCCTTGGTTTTGCTCCGTCAGTCAAATTGATCCACTCTATTAGTTTTTTAATGTTTAAATTTTTTGATATGATTTTAACGATTTGATTACATGTCCACTGTATTTAACAGTGGACTGTCAACACCTAATTTTTTTTTCACTTTTCATCTTCTATCTTCTTCTTCCTCCTCAAAACTTCATCATCCTTTTCCCAAAAAAAAAAATTCTTCCAAAAACGTTTACACTCAACAATAAACACAAGTGAGACATTGAACTATCAACAACCAGTGAGAACACAACAACCTTGTTCCATTCTTCAGATCCAACATGAGACACCCAACTATAACACAATGGACTAAACAACAACAACCTTCAAATTTCTTTCTCCAAATCCAGCAACGTTTTTTTTAAAAGGGCAAGAGAGCAAAACAACAATTCAGCAGGAAAATAAACACAGAAAGAACAATACATCTCCACAAAAAACACTCCAGCAGCTGTTCACAAACAACTGCACACAACAAGCCGCAGCAGCTGCTAGCAGACACAGCCGAACCAGCCTTGCCCCCAAAAACCTTCACATCCTTCAGATCCAACATTTTTTTGGGTTCAATAAAATTGCAGATTTCGAAATCCAGAATTGATTGGGTTTGTCTGATTTTGAGATTCAAAGGGGATGGGGGTGATTGAGAACATTTCGCGAGAGAGATTGAGATTCAAAATTTTGGGTTATGGTAAAATTGTTTGTTGATTCTCACAATTTGGTTTTGAGTTTTCAAGATTTATGTTGCTGGGAAGCATGATGATGGGGTTGTATTTTGTTTATTTTGGTTTTCTAAGTTTTAAATTGATGATTTTGAATTGGGAATGGAAAGATGATGATGAACATGATGATTTTCAGTTTATTTTTCTTGGGTTTTTTTGTGTTTATTTTGATGAATATGATAAAGATGAAGAGGGGGAGAAGGGAAGAAGATGAAGAAAGGTTAAAAAGATAAGGTGTAGGTGGTGCACTATTAGAAATAATAGACATACATGATTTAACGGTTGTATTTTAAAACAAAAAAATTGAACGGTTAATAAAAAAACTAATGAGATCTTTGGTGGACCACTTTTAAAGTTGGTCCACCATAGACATTTGGGGTTTAAAGTTAACGGTCAGGACTTTTTTGACTGACGGAGCAAAATCAAAATGACCAAAATGTGAGTTTTACGATTTATGGACCAAAATGTAAACTGCAAATTATTTAGGGTACCATTTATGCAATTAAGCCTAAATAAAATTAGGAGGTAAAGGCCTTTTCCGAAACCTCTTTGCGGTGAATGTTCGAATAATATCAACATCATCAAGTGACTTGAATATCTCTCGCTCGGTGTAACATATCATCAAGTCATTGAACCACACATCAATGATCTTAGTGGTAACAATTATTTCTCATGGACTTATAAGATTATTTTACCAGCTTATTGACAAAGCTTGATAACTGGTAAACTTCTAACTTTTGTTGATGTTGGTAATAGCTTGGGTGCACCTGCTATTGTTAAAGATCCACAAATTAGAAGTTAAAGTTTGATTTATTATGTCCTCTTGTAGAAGTGATTGTAAGTTTTTTTAGGTATGAAATGAGTGTAAGTTGTAACTTGATATTATGTGTGTGCTTGATTCAGCTTTGGATAAAATCATTTCTGACAGAATTGATCCAGACATAATTGATTTTGATAGAATTGATTTATGTTTGGATACAATAATGCATAATTAATTAAACAAACTGAATGTTGTTTGGATAGTTTTGATCAAAATTGCTTTTGAATGTATAATTACTAAAATAGACATAGCTAAATACAAATAAAAGAACATAGTTGAATGTATATATAGATCAATACTAAATGTAGATATATTATTTAATTTAAATAAATAAATTTTATATATATTATTTTAAAAAATAATAAATGCGATCATTAAAACATTTTTTTTTACAAATATTTGTTCATATATTTTATATTTTTTGATATAATATATTTAAGTTAAATAATACAAGAGTTTTTTTTTTTAGGAAAAATAATACCAGAGTTAGTTGCCAAAAATGATAAAATATAGCGTAATAGAAATATAAAATTAAAGAAAAAATACAGTAAATCTGAACGGAAACACTAGGACTCGTGACCATAAATATTTTATGGGGACTAATTTGGTTCGTTAAGTTTTCTGGTTAAATTTTGTTCATTGAATTAATTATAAAGCAAAAAGAAGGAGAATTGATAAAGAGCAATAAAGGAATATAATATATTGTAATAATCAAAATATAAATTTTATTGGACAATTTATTCTAATTAACTCAAAAGTTAGGAATTGTAGTTTCAACCAGAATTGCTTTTGGAGATGAGAATTGATTTTGAGAAGTTGAACCAAACATGTTGGAATTACTGGTTTTCACTTTTAAAGCTACCAGAATTGCTTTTAAAGGTTGCAGAAGCTGAACCAAACAGATACATGTCATTTTGTCTAATAAGCTATTATGAACAGTGATTCAAATTTTGTTACCATAAATTAAATGAGCAATGGAGTATATATAGATTTTGATTTTTATGAGTATCGAGTATTTTTCTGAGTATTGAGCATTGGTTTGGGTAAATGGTATAATAGTTCATAGTTAGGAAAAATTATTCTAGTTAAGTCACTTCATGAATTTATTCTAAAAATTGATTACTGTAATCAATTTCAAATTCCTATGTTATTGATTATATATTTTATTATATTGATTAAATTAATTTTAGTGGTAATTTTATGAAATATTCATTTTTAGAATTTATAATAGAATAGAAAATAAAATAAAATAAAACAATGATAAATTTTAGTGACAGCCGCAACCGTAAGTAGAAGTCCATAATGTTTTAAAATGGTCTCTCTTTAGAATTACCTACATTTTACCCGTAGGTAAAGGTGGAAAACATGCAATGACAACGACAGAGAGATTTAGCTACAGAAATTTGTTCTATAGTGACGGATTTCGATTGTCACTATAAGTCAAATTTCTTGTAGCGATATAAAAAAAGTAAGGGTTGAGCCCAGGCGTGTGCCTAGGCTAGCTGAGTAGTAAATCTGCCATGATTGTCACTTTTGCAATTGTTTAACTTATATTTTTGAGATAAGTTTTCTTATTATGAGTTTCTAAAACAATGTCATGTTAAAGAGTCATACATCGGACAAAAGATGGCTTGAACATGTGTTTATAATTAGGATCAATCATCACCTTTCAAGCAAGTTTTGTAAGGGTGTGTTAAGTCCAACTACGATTTCTAAAATTGTACCAAAGTCTCTCCAAGATCTATCGAACCACCTGTTATCAGTGTCAGCTACCGGCCACCCGTCATTTATATGTAGGAACAATAATCACCTCACAAGCCTACATAATAGGGACATGTGTTTATACGTGGAGTATGAATTTTGTGACAGTATATGTTGTTCTTAAGCATCGTTTGAATTCAGAAAAAGAAAAAGAAAAAGAGTACATAATAGGTATACATCACCAGAACCTTTTCAAAAATTAAAAAACCTATAACTAGGTAAACTCTGGCTGTTTTTAATGTATTCAAGTTTAGATGGATTAGGAAGGTCATTCCGCCATATTATAGTGTTGTCTAAAAAAGAGACCTATTTTGGTTAAATTATCTGCACAAGAGTCTCCCTCTATAAATATGGGAAACCAAAAAATTTCATGATCCTAGTAACAGCCAGACAATCCATCTATCAAATTCTAAGAGGCAACAATAAAGGGATTGAAAAATAGCTAGAAGAACAAGCTTAGAATCAGTCCCAAGTCAAAAATTATTCCGACCTTTATTGTTGGCAATATAGGTTGGTGAAACAAAGATGGAAGACAGAGAGAAAGTTGCAATAAGAGAGATAAAGTTGTTGGGCTGAATTTGGTGTGGTGTGGATGGATCATAGAAGAATTTGGTGTGAAAGTTTAATCTTGTAGTAAAAAATAATTTAAAAAATTGTCCAAGTTTGGACCATTTTTGTATGAGTCACCCCACCTCTTATAAGAAAGTTCGTCCTTTCGTGGCAAAGCTTCCAACAAAATCAAAAATAAGAGGCGAGTTCGATGTGATGAATGGATGCCACATAGATTGGGTTCCCAACATACGACTATTAAATGCGTATAGGACAAGTAAACGAACATTGGATTACTTTAAAATGACTCAGCATGATCATGGATAAGATTTTTTCTGCATGCTTCACTGTCATTCATGATGATTAACTAGTATTTTCTCATAAGCATATTGCATGTGTCCGCGGATAGGAAAAAATATTATGTCAACAAGTATTGTTAGGGTATTTGTTAAGATTTTGGAAGAGAAAATCAATTATAAATTTTATATAAAAAAATTATTTTTTAAATTTTAGTGTGTTAAGTTCACGATTTTAAAGAATTTTTTTTCTTTTATCTTTTAGCAAGCGCCTCAATAATATTTGTTAGCATTTTCTCACGAAGAAATCCTTCCATACTACTATGAAGCATTACATAGGTTTAACTTTCTTTTTGTAGACTATACCACTTATCTTAACCTTTTAAAAAATAAAATGCTAGAAGTGCCTTTAAAATTTTGATTAAGGAAATAAATTTAGAAATATTGTATTGAAAATAGTGAGTTCGATTTTGTATAAGTTTAAAAATGACTTCTTAAAAAAAATATGAAGTAGTTGTAAACTATTGTATATTTTTTGTGAACAATATAATAAGACAATTTTATATATTTTTTTTATCGAGTATCATTGATCAAAGAAGATATGATTTGCTTCATCTTTATGTGTGATATTTAATTCCCATGATCTGAGGTATGTATTGGAAATAATTTTCTTTTTGAGAGGATTGATGTTGATGTGACTCCTAATGCCATTATTCAAAAGACAAATTTTTTAACTAGCGCATTGTTGTTGGAGACGCAAAGTTGAGGTCTAAATTCGCCCATATCTAATGTTCACTAAACACCCCTTTTTAGTGGTTGTTATAAGCTTAAATCTTGATGCAACAATTTCGATAGAGGGAGCAAGTGTAGTATTAGTGTTGTGTGAGAGATACCAAAGATGTTGTGTTTGATGGTAGTTGTTATATCACTTCTTTTCATTACGAGATTCGGAGGTAACGAAAGGCTTATTTATGCATAAAATCTTGAAATTTGCAAAAGACATGAAATTTAGACTCTCTTTTAGTTACATAATTTTTTTAGGCTCTTTTTGGTTAAAACCAGTGAATAACTGATAACCTAGCTGATAGCGAATAAACTACAGATTAAATTTGTAGTGTTTGATAAAAGGGTAATGTTAACTAATGTCCCCAAAGCACTAGTTAACAAGACTAATAAAGAAATTTTGCATTGGAAATTGTAAAGAAGTTGTAAGTTCAACTTTTCAAAAGTCAAAACTTTGTTGTTTTCAAGTAAAATTTTCCTATTTTTTACTTTCTTAACTAGTGCTCCGGGACACTAGTTAACATGACCCTTGATCAAATTATTAGTTAAATTATGTTATAAAAAAGAAAGGACGTAAAAGTGATATATTTAACGAATTTTTAATTTTTTACAATTAACATTTCAAGGATAAAATTGAGATAAATGATGATAAATTATAAACTTTAAACGATAAACTACTTAAATTAACTATAAGTTTTAAGCTATAAGTTATTTGGATTAACTTATAAAAAAACCCTATAAACTCATCACAAAATGACGATTACCAAACATATCTTTTTAATCAAGTAAATTTACAAGATATAAACTCTAAGTTATAAGCTCAAAATTATCACTTATCAAATATAGCTTAATTAAGTTTATTATTTTAGGTAGATTTTTTTTTTTTTATTTAGGAAATTTTAGGTAGAATTTTGTTCACCACTTCTAGTATAGCCATGTGATCTGAAAAAGTCACTCAACTGTGATTCTTATATTTTGTCAATTTATCTATATATAAACAAAACTCAATCAAGCGTGTATTCCGATTTTCTACGAACACTAATAACACAAATCGTAATTTCTTTACACTTTCCTTTTTTAACTCATTCTTCATCTTCACAACTTTCATTTTCATTTCTCTCTCTTATATACAAGTTTAGTTTATTCGGTTTTAGGATTTGATCGTAATTTCAAATTGGAAGGTGTTCAACAATGGAGTCTGGGAAGTTGATCGGGTTTGTTGGATTGGATGAATTAGGATTACAGATGGCGTCTTCGCTTCTTCGCCATGGATATTCTCTTCAAGCTTTCGAGGTTAATTTTCTCTCTTTTTTCTTTCTTTCTTTCCTACAAATCGGAAGCACGGATACGGACACAGACACCGGACACGACACATATACTGACACACCGACACAGCTAATAATTTAAAAAAATCACATAATTTAGTGTAATTACAAGTGTCGGTGTCGTGGACACGGCATGTATCCAACACCGGGACACATATAATTCGAAGAGTGTCAGTGCTTCATAGAATAATAATTCAGGTTCTGTTCTTTGAATTTTTGAATGTTGATTCTGAATTATAAATGCTGAAAGTTGCTTTGGATGTTCTGTGTGAATTTATAATTGCAGAAAGTTTTTGTACGAGTGTTGTACGATTCTGCTCTTAATCTTAACTATTTGACGCTATTATTACACACACCAATTTTACTTAGATAATTTTGACTTTTTTTTTCGCTTATGAAATGATGTACATGCATTAAATGATCCTTGTCGCACCAGTTTAATTGATATTCATTGCTGATGTATGGAAGTTTTACACAAACTTAAAATACATAAGTTTAACATGTCGTCGTCAACCACTTCATTCATGCTAATTCACAACTTGAGTAAATAGACAATTACCTTCCGAAATTGTAAGTTTTGTCAATTACTCCCATGAAATTAACAAAATGTCAATTACCCCCTGAAATTGCCAATTTATCCCCTCCGTCAAATTTTTCTGTTAGTCAACATGACGTTTTGCAAATACTCCCTGAAGTTTTGCACTTATGTGCAAAATGTCACCCAAATTTAAAAATTTATATATTTTTTTTCTTATCTTTGACTCAAAAGATATTAAAGACAAACCATTAACAGTTAACTTTAATATTCAAGATTACAATAATAATATATCCTCTAAAGAATTTGGATAATACATTGTCTATAACACACGTACATTTCTTAGTAATTCCCATTGACGATGACTCAACTAGCAGAGGTACCTTCTAGATCTAAGTTGGCTTTCTTCTTTGGTGCCACATAATCCTTGAGATATTTGGATGATTTTACTATGTTCCTTTTGGCCCGTATTTGAGATAAGAGTTCATCATCTTCAGCTTGCAGTCCTTGGTCGTCTGTCTCAGGTCCTTGATCCATAAAAATAATGCAGAATTAATAACTTCATATTACTTTAGCAAAATGCATGTTTAGTTCAATTTTCAAGATAGAATAATTTTGTTCAAACTTATCTTAAGAAACTGCTAGAATATAAATGAGGAATGAGTGTCTCTAGCTTACTTTGTTGTGAATTGGCGTGTCTCTATTTAAATAAGTCATAAGTTATGGACTATTGAACAAGCAAATGGCATAACAGAAACAAAATAAAATAACAAACCCTTTTAAGAATGAAAGAGCCAAGTATTAAAGTTAACTGTTAATTGTTTGTCTTTAATATATTTTGAGTTAAGGATAAGAAAAAAAATATAAATCTTTAAGTTCGGGGGCATTTTGCACGTAAGTGCAAAATTTTTGAGGGGTATTTGCAAAATGTCATGTTGACTAACATAAAAATTTGATGGAGAGGGTAAATTGTTTAATGTTGTGCAATTTCAGAAGGGTAATTGACGTTTTGTTAATTTCGGGGTAATTGACGAAACTTACAATTTCGGAGGTAATTGCCTATTTACCCGCACAACTTTGACCGTTAATATATTTAATTATCTAAATTAAAAAATTTAAAAATTAATATTTTGAAAATATTTGTTGAGACAAATCAAACGACATCTTTTTTTTTTTTTGTCTAGTAGCCTAGTGGCTGGAGCTCATGCAATTAAATGTGGAGAAGTGAGGTGTCCGAGGTTCAAACCCCAGCCCCTGCATAAATTATACAATGTCCCTGCCAATTGAGTTAAGCTCACGGGGACAATCAAACAACATCTTAAATACTAACTTTTGTATTTATATATTAGTTAAAAAATATTGTCAAAATAAGTAATGTGAATAATGCACATTATAAAATTGCGACATGTATTTTAAAATAGATGATGTATATCACAAGTAGGAAACTTTGCTCATTAATGACGTTAACGTTAGATAAATCATAAATGAGTAATTTACCTTGACAATTTATATAAATCAACTCAATAAAAAATAAATTGAAACAATTATTTTTAATTTTTATACTATTCATCTTAACATAATTATCAGTTTTAATATTTATTTTTTAACCCTCAAAAATAAAAATAAAATATTAGGACTACATCTCTCAAATGGTTGAAACCAAAAAATGTATGCTTTCCTTTCGATTATCATATGTGATGGCAGCGTCCCTTTGTTTGTTTAGAGATTGACTGATTTGCTCTTATTGTTTTCCGTTTCTGTTTTGATCGGAACTTTGTTGTAACTTTGTTTTGTTTCCTTTGACACTTCTTGTGGTAGGGGTACAAAACTTTTGTTAATATATCTCATTTTGTCTTGTTAAAAAAAAAATAAAAATATTAGGATATTGAGTTTGTAAATTTAAATTTTAAAATTAAATTTAATACACTGTCGTATAAAGCTTTCGACAAAATCCACCTCATCAAATGAATGACTTTGTAATGTAACTGACAATGTAAAAATCTTTCTATTGTCGGCACATTTCATTTCAGTTATAAGATTTTACGTTGATTCTAAAATATTTTTATTAAATGAATCGAGACTATATATTTATATAACTTAATTAAATAAAATTATGTTATATTACTTTTATTTTGAATTATTTAAATCTGTACACAAAATCCCCCTAAAAAAATCTGTACACAATCAAATATTTTTATTCATTTTATTATAACAAAATATTTATTTTTAAATAAATAATGTAATATTCAAAAAATACTAAAAAAATTGTGAGAGTGGTAATTAAGGATTAAATAGATCTTTTTTACTTTTTTTGTACAAACTTCTTTTTGACTTTTTACTTAAATACAAAAATTGAAAAGGAATAATGAAAAATTATATATGTTTTTTCCTTTAAAAATAAAATTATAGGCTTTAGGTTCATACACTGCTCTCTCTTAAAAAAAAGGTTCCTCGTTATTTGTCCTGTTAATTTTATGAAAACATTTTCTATTTTCATTTCTTAAAATAGGAGGTACTTTTGTTAAAAAAAAAAAGACAAGGAGGTATTACACTCTTGAAGTGAACAATTTGTGCACAGTATTTTGGAAACAATAAAAATGGCAAAAACTTGTTTTCAAAAATGCATAATCTGTTCCTTCAAAAAAAAAATGTACAATCCGTAATTAGCATTTCATCTTTTCCCCATCACAATTATTTATTTCAAGAGTCGCAGATATTCTTATTTGCAAGTTAAAATGAACACGAATTTTAGAAAATAAAAACAAAAGATATTTTCGCAAAATAAACAAGACTTCAAATGGTTCCTATGTAATTGTGTTCAACTTAAATTTTTTTGCCCGTCTTTGACATGGCAAGATACATAATTAGATGGCCGTGATTGCTAAAATTTTCAAAAAATAAACAGAGGTTAGGTCTGTGTTAACTTATTAATCAATTTTTGTTTGCGCAACCTCTTTATTAATTTAATAATAGAAAAAGGTAATGAAGATTCATAAATCATAATATCATTTTTTTTGGTCAAGAATCATAATATCATATTTATAAGCTCCAAAAGTTACCACACCCAGCATATCGGAAAAACTAAGTCCCACATAGACTAATGATAAGGCCCGACTAGTTTATAAGGAGTGACATCCATCACCTTACAAGTCGGTCTTGTAAGGTTGAAATAGGTACAACCCACAAATCTAAGACGACACACTCACATCTAACTTGTAAGGCTCTATGTGGAGGTCAAAACTAGTTTATTATACCATCTTATAAGCTTGTTTGGCAAAAAGAGTTTGGTAAACAAACTTTTTTCACTAGATCATAACTTTATTTGGAGGTCAAAAAGCTAGTTTATTATACCATCTTATAAGCTTGTTTGGTAAACAAACTTTTTTCACTTGATCATAACTTTATTTCGAGATGCTACTTGAAGAAGCTTATTGCTTTTTATACATATAATTTTTGTGCAAATCCTTTCCTTTTGTTGGTTACCCCAGCTTTCACCTTTCATGTATCTGTGTGCTTCACCTTTAAATAAACCTTGGCAGAACAGTATAAATTTGTCTACGAATGAAAATTTGATTTTCGAAATAATTAACTTATAAGACCTTCAAATCATGGCTTCAAATGTCCAAGAACTTACTGTTGAGGTTACACTAAACTTGAATCACAAAGTTAATGCAAATGCTGTTAAGCTTTTAGTTGTCAAGGGTGTAAATTGAATGAGTATCTTGACGATGATAATATCATAGAATGTGGTAAGAAAAATGTAATTGCTTTCTAGCAAAATAATGTTATTGATTTCTTGTCAGGCAAGCGGTACTTACCTGCCTGTGCCAATAAATCAGACATTCTGTATAATTATTTCTTCCGATTTGTCTGTGCTTCTTCAATATCGTTAGACTTATATTTTGACAGCAACTTTATGTTTACTTTAAAATTAATTAATTGAAACAAATTTTCCTGTAGATAAGTGATGCCATTATAAAGGAATTTGTAAAGTTTGGAGGAATTAAATGTGAAAGCCCTTTGGAAGCGGGGAAAGGTGATTGATATTTCAGCTATATTGGTTGACTGTTTCGTAAACCAAAGTTATTCTTTACACTGTTTGAAATCCTTTACCATGGTTTGTTGAAGTAGGCCATTTGAAATTGACATAAAATAATTGTAAGATATGATACAAATTTCAAAATTTATGTGCTTTTAATATCTTAAAATCAAATGCTAGATATGAACATGAACTGCATATATATCATTTGAGGGGCCAGAAGCACTTGCATCATTTGCAAGCTAAATTTTTTCTAATGCAGACAGAATATTTGTTTTATGCGTGGCCATAACCAACAAAAGCTGAATCTTGTATGCATGGACTAGTTGGAGAATTTCCCAGTGAATTTCTAAATTGAATCACTGTTAGACTGGAAACTAAATAGTTCAATTGTTTCAGATGGAATATTTTCTAAAAAAAATATTACGTATTACTATTATGATTTCATAGAATAAATCTTATAGAAAACTTGTCTCTCCTAAAATCAATCCTTCTCTAGACAGCATATTACGATTCCTATTACGTTTAGCAGATTGGAAGTTACTGAATGAAAGAAAAGATCACTAGGGTTTTGAACTTTTTTCGGGTGAACATCTGTATTGGAAACAATCTGCTTTTCCATATTTTAAGTTTCTTTGAGCCCAGACTTTCATTATGTTACCTGACTTTGCAGCTAATTACTAAACATCATCTAGAGAAAGATAAGCCTTAGATTAAATATTACTATTATAACTGGGTTGTCATCATAGCCAAAACAATGAATGAAATATTGTTTCCGTCATCACCTCCACTAATGCATATCTTTTTCTCACTTGCAGGGGTAGCAGCTTTAGTTGTCCTTATATCTCACACGAATCAGATTAATGATCTGATTTTTGGAGATGAGGGTGCTTTGAAAGGTCTGCATGGAACTTTTGGACATTAGACATTATTTATTTTTCAGGATCTTGGTTCATGTAAAAAATAATCATTTTTTTGAATATGCAGGTTTAACACCAGATACCGTTCTTATACTTCGTTCAACCATACTACCATCAGCTCTCCAAAAACTGGAGAAAGATCTGGAGGGTAACATATACCTTCCTTGTTTTTGGATAATTTAAATGCTTGGTTCTTTGTAAAAGGAGTTCCTAAAAAATCACGCGTATTCTTTTCATAATGTATAATTAGCCAGTTGATGCTTTTAGCAGTTCTCATGTTAGGTGAACATTTGAGGATATGAAGCTATCAGATTTTTTTGGGTCAAGATATGCATATGTTAATACTGTTATATGTTTCCTACAGCTGAAGTCAAACAACATTAAGGTCGACAACCGAACCGAGTCTGTATAGTGAGGAGGGAATGAATAATATGGGGGGCATGAGAAAGTTTACTTTTGTAATTGGGAGTTTAGAGGGAACACTCTGAGTTGATAACATTGTCTCTACTTTCCTTGTATTTCTTTCTTTTCATATATCAATTCACAAATACAGATTTACTGATAGGAATTCCTTACCATTTTCTCAAATATATCAACTATATCCATTGCATGCTCAATGTACATGTATTCTGGAACGATTTACTGATAGGGGTTTACTGGCCAAAAGTAACTGTTTATTTATCCTGTAGAAACTCAGAAGATAGCCTATGTTGTCGACGCATATGCCTCTAATGGGAGGTCTGATGCTTTAAATGGAAAAGTTACTGTAAGTTATTGTCTTAAGATTGTTATATTTATCATACGTTGCATGTCTTGTCGACTAAGAATAAAGTTCCAGCTTTTGATCAATTGCTTAACTATCATGTCTTCTGTCAACTGTTTCTGCTTGTACTACATAGATTGTATCATCTGGAAGATCAGATGCCATTGCAAGAGTACGTCCTCTTCTTTCGGGTAAAGTTTAGACGTGTTTGGTTATACAATATACAAATATGATATGCCTTGAAGATAACTATCTTTGTTTTATATTATATTTTTTTTTTCCTTCTTCATATTAGTTAATATTTTTTATTTGTTGACAGCAATGTGTGAAAAGCTGTTCACTTTTGAGGGTGAAATTGGTGGCGGCAGGTGCACTCTCTTTCTTGCTCTTGCTAAAACTGTTTTTTTTTCATTATGAGAAAATCCTTAAATGCGCCAGTTCTATATGTTCATGCCTTGCAGAGCCCCCCACCCCCCAAACAGTGTTGAAAAATTACATGCTTCATGATTTACTTAGATAGTAATCCTAAGATACTTTATATTGTTGAAGTTACTGTTATACTATTTTGTGTTATGTCGGGTGTTTTTAATTTTAAAATATTTACCACTCCTTTTCATTGCAGTAAGGTTAAAATGGTCTCTGAATTGCTGGAAGGTATTCATTTCATTGCTTCTGTGGAGGCTCTTTCTCTTGGTGCAAAAGCTGGAATTCATCCATGGATAATCTATGATATAATTTCCAATGCCGCTGGAAATTCATGGTATGCTTTTAGTCAATATTATACAGCTAACTTCACATTAAGCAAATTCTTGCATACACACGTACAGTTGTTGATGCTTTGGACTACATTTTTTTATCTATTTATTTGAAAATGAAGTTTTTTGAAGGCAGGTAGAGTGACTAAACAATAATTAAAAAGGAGGCTTTCTTGTATCACAAATATTCTTCGATGCCTATAAACTAAAATCTTCTAGTTTCTGCACAAATAGAATGCTGATAATTAAAATGTGCCATGTATAATTTTGTTCAAATATTCTCTAATTTCAACCCCTCCCTCTCAATTATCGGAAGGTAGTGATATTTCATTTATTTTGTAGGGTATTCAAGAATAATGTTCCACTTTTGTTAAAGGGAGAGGTTAAGCGTCAAATTCTAAACACTTTGGTTAAGGAAATGGTAAGATGTTTAGAATCAGAAGTAATTAAATATTCATATATTTATATATTCTGCGTTTTAACTTGTCTTGTGTACTTTAAATTGTTTTTTTGCTGATCTCTTTGGGAGGAAACTTTTTGAATGGGAATTATCTATTAGATTAGATATAAAACAATTGGTACAGAGAAAATTATCAAAACATGATCCAACTCTAATGTCTAAAGGTATTTACATAATATACACTAATCCATGATACTATTTCCTAAATTAAACTATATTACAACTGGATTATACTTGCCAATTTATCTCTGTATACTTTGTCTTATCCTGCTTGAATTATGAGCAATGCCAATGATTGTTTTGCTGTCGCACAATAGCTTTATAGGAGCTTCACAACCTATCTTCAAGCCTGTTTATTTTACTTGTTTATAAAACAAAACTCTTTAAATAACAACCACTTTTTAGATTTTTCTGTATGTTTGTTTCAACTTTTAGAAATAGTCAGAATGTGAAAAAAAATCTACGATCTTCTAATTATAATGAAAAATTGTTTTTGTTGGAAATTCTGCCTTAATTGCGGTCCGCCCCTAGTTGCCTAAATTGCGACCTTTGGTTAGCCTTAATTGCAGCCTCCAACACCTTCATTGTGTTGGCTTTGAGGGGGTGGATTTAGTCCCACATCGGATAGATAGAACTCTTGAGAAGAGTTTATAAAGAGGAGGCACTCCTCACCTTACAAGTCAGTTTTGTAAGGATGAGTTAGGCCCCAACAGTTTTCAGTAGCTTCTTAAATTAAAAATTGTATTAATTTTGTTCTTGTTATCAACATTACTGTTTTGTTTGTTTACAGTAGCACATCTTGCTTTTGTTATTCTTTTCTAAACATTTCTCGATGGCAACTGAATTTGCTTTTATTCCAGGAAACAATTTTGGCTATGGCCAAGTCACTTACTTTTCCACTTCCACTTTTGGCAACAGCTCACCAACAACTTATTCATGGTACTGAATCCTGTAAACTACGCACTCCCTCTGGATTTTATTATAAGTCGTTTTGTCATTTTCACACATATTAAGAATGTGGTTAATTTTGTATTGGGAAGAGAAATTATGAGTAATTTTACAAATTTATGCCTAATTAATGACATGAGAAAGAGAAATTAAAAGAATTGAAAGAAGAGAGAGTAATAAATAATAAAGGGTATGATAAGAAAAGAAACGGTGATGTTTCATTGGTATTGTAAAGTGACATATAATAAAACACAAATATTTTTTTCCAAAGTAACATGTAATAAAACATGGAGGGAGTAGTACTCATCTGCTGTCAAGTTTATAAAAAGAAACCCATCTACAGCTGACATGGTTTAGCAAATTCTTTTTTTCAGGGGTTTCACATGTTTGTCATGAAGATAATGATGACACAGCACTAATTAAGGTTAATTTCGTTATACACCTGTAGTGAATTTTTCTATGCTGTTAGAAATAATGTAAATAGAAACATTATGGGCTGATTTTTTCTTTTATATTATTATTATTACTATGTAATTACAGTAATCATAGTTCCTTGTGATTGTATTTATTATATCTTTCGTGTGTTATTGACACAGATTTTATCATATGCCTTTTGTTTCTGTTATCTTTCAACATTAACATTTTTTTTCTTCTTCATTATCATGACAGATTTGGGATAAAGTTTATGGCGTGAAAGTTTCAGATGCTGCAAAAGCAGATGCATATAAGCCTGAGAAACTTGCATCTGAAGTCATTACAGCTTCTGAGAGTAGGAAGCGGGTTGCTTTTATTGGCCTTGGAGCTATGGGATTTGGCATGGCAACTCAGTTGGTCAAATCAAATTTCTCCGTTTTCGGTTATGATGTAATTTCTCTGTATCGGATCTTAACCTATATTGCATTAAACAAATGTTATATTTGCTTTACAAGTTGATAATGGTATCATATAAGTTAGTTGGTGGCTTTATTAATCAATGATTCAAATGTTTGTCCACATCATCAACCAAATTAGTATTAATAAGAAATTTCCCATTTTCTATTAGGAATCAGAAAATCAAAAGTCAGGTCCAAGATTAATCTTTTGGAGGCACATAGAAGTTTAGACATGAGTTGTTTTTGAAGTTTACTTCGTTTGTATTTCTTGATATAGATTTGAATGAAAATAATGAGTAATCATTGATGAGGTACTAGTATTTTAACTTAAGTGGTAATCATTAAGAAAAGACCAAATGAAGTGGCAACGTGGTATGCATCAGAATTAACGATTCAAATTAAAGCTGATCTTAGCCGTGATGGACAATCACTGATTCTGACTAAAGCTGGTTTTAACTTACCCTGTTTATCATGATTGTTGGAATGTGTGATTGGTTTCATATATCTCTTTACTTCTTACCTGTTTATGTGATTGCAATTTGTATACGGTCTAGAATTTAGACGTTAATGTTAACATCAAATTATTTATTGAATATCATGGGTTTAATGTTGAATGACCACTAAAAGCATTTCAAATCCTTATTTTTATTTTTACATATAGGTGTATGAACCAACTCGAGTCCGATTTTCAGATGCTGGTGGCTTTGTTGGAAACTCTCCAGCTGAAGTGAGTAAAGGTAAATTTATACATGCCATACTATGTACCTAAACAAATTGGTACTCACCTATTGAGCTACAAATGGTCTAGTACAGTATTGAATAATAAGATGAATAAGTAAGTGACTTTTCTTTCCCTTGTGTAGAAGTAAAAAGGTGACACTAGGAATTGTTTTCAACTGTATCTCATCTAAATGAAGTCAAACTTTACCATATTTTGCAAAACTAATGCTGTGATGAATTTCAAAACTAATGGTATCCAAGTTCACTTGTCATATCGTTGCATATACCAATTGCAATTTCTTTCCCGGTCACCATCCATGCTCAACAAGGTAAAATTAAAAGAGAAATGATATTTGTACAACCATTTTTGGGACAACCTTTTTCCCCCTCTTCTTAAAAACAATAGAGAGAGAAAGAGGAAGAGAGAGAGAGAGAGTAAGAACACTGTGAGTATGAGAGAGAGAATTGTCCCAAAAGTTGTTACAAAATGGCTGTACAAATGTCATTTCTCAAATTAAAATCAGATTAGTTTTAAACGTAGAGTTTAGTGAGATAAAATTTATAGCATTCAGCAATCAAGAGACAAATTTGTTGCAAGCTTCAATAAATCAATCATAGATAATAACTTATCATCATTTCATTGTGTACTAATGTTGCCACAGAAAGTAGGCCGATGAACCAGCCTGTTTTATTTGGAATCTGATTATTTTTAGGATCAATAATGCCCTCAAGGGTTCTTGTACTATTTATGTAATCTTGGTTTTGTATATGTCCATTTTGTCTAACTAGTTATTAGGGTGATATTCTCAATGAGCATTTAATATGATTGATACAAGCTGCCTGCATTAACGATAATGAAGAAACAAATGGGAATATGATAAAATTAAACTTAAATAGATTTGTTATAAGAATCAAGAAATCCTACGTAAGCTCTAAGAGCGCAGAATGATCTGTTGCGGTAATTAGTAATTAGCTGTGTGCATGAGCACATGACAGATGGGTTGTCTGTGCCAAGTATTGAACCCGTTTGTTTATTTTTGTTTTAAATGTATGTTTTTAATTCTTTCTTTTTATGTAAATGACTTTTCTAGATTCATAGAAATAAAAATATGTCAACCAATCTCAAGTCCTCCACACCTACCAGTTATTCACACATATTATTGCTTCCAGATGCTGAGGTTCTCATAATCATGGTCGCAAATGAAGTTCAAGCAGAGAATGCTTTATATGGAGAACATGGTGCTGTTTTAGGTGCGCACATGTATCTCGATAGCCCCTATTATGATTCATCTTTTTAACTCTACTAATCCTTCTTTCTGCACTTTGTAGTTCTTCCTCCGGGTGCAACTATCATTCTCTCTTCTACAGTTTCTCCGGCATATGTGAGTCAGCTAGAGCGTAGATTGCATAGTATGTTACTACTCCGTTCTGATGGTTATCTAATGTGTATTATATTTCAGAATTTCTTTTTTACTTTCCTCTTTTATGCAAGAACAATTGAGTTTTGGGATTGTCAACTCACAACTGTTACAATTGGGCTTGAATTTTTATGACTGAATCATGTGACATGCAGGTAGAAGGAAAAGTAAATCACAATGTTTATTAGCCTAGTTGTAAATCGAATAAATTTGTAACGATAAAAGTAGGAGGCAAATTCGTTTAACTCAATAATTGGGTAAATATTTCTGGCCACGTAGACACGAAGGCATGCCATGTTTTAGAAAATCTTCAAGAGATTAATGTTAGCCTCTGGCTTATTGGTGTCATGCAAAATGGATAAGTATACCATCCTGTCAGCTTATATTTTCGATTAATTACAATTGTCCCCTCCCACTTGTGAATACCCTGAAGACCTGAGTGAACAGAAACAGACTGTTTTAATTATCCCAGTATGACACACATAAGTTTGTATTGTTACAAATCATAGATTAAAACTTCTGGACATTGGACACTCCTCATCTCTAAAACATGGTTTAATGTAGTTATATTTAGTGTCAATACCTTGATTTGATGCACTTGGTTAGGAGTTCAATGGTAATGCTTAAATCTCTTAAGGCGATTTGTGTATGTTTGTTTGTCCCCCCCCCATCAAATATATCTAATTCTTAAAAAATGTGAGATAATATTACTCTAAATGTGCAGAATCTTCTATTTTAGGATTATGTTTTCTTTTGATCAAATAGAGAAATGTGTTTACGTAAAAGTTTGCACTTGATTATTTTTGTTTTGTTGAGTTTGATGACTGTGAACTGACAATTCAACATGGTATAGTAGATATACATATAATCTGTAGTTTCCGTTATTTGAACCTTGGTCACGGTTAATTGTATGATGTTCATAAGGAATGTTATTTCTTTATATTGAATGATTTTTAGAGTTCATTTTAGAGCATGCTTTTATTCCTTTAATGAAGGATGTAGTTGACTAATTTTTATTTGTTAACATGGAATAACACAGATGAAGGTAAGAATTTAAAGTTGGTGGATGCCCCTGTTTCCGGTGGTGTTCAGAGGGCCTCCGACGGAACACTTACGGTATGGTGTACGTCTTTGGTTTTTAGTTAAACTGCTCTTTTGATTTTGTGAACTGAGGCACTGAAGTCATGTATATTTCTCAGATAATGGCTTCAGGGACTGATGATGCTCTCAAGAGTGTCGGCAATGTCTTATCAGGTAACACGTACTTAGCATAGAAGTGAATAATGTCAATTCTGTATTTGGGTTTACAGATTTCTAAAATAATTTTCTTGTCATTTCTTGTTGTTCTTTTTGATCAGCCTTGAGCGAAAAGCTTTATGTTATCAAAGGTGGTTGTGGTTCTGGAAGGTATTGTTCAATTTATATAAGTCAATCATTCTTAATCCATTTTGTCTCATAATAGTACTACTTTCCATATGCTTGAAACATGTAATTCAATGCTAACTCTGATAGAAGGTGACAGTAAAATTGAGTGAATGAGATTACATTAATGCGAACTAATTTATAGTATCATTTTGGTCTATTTTGTTCTCCAGTGGTATAAAGATGGTTAACCAATTGCTAGCTGGAGTTCATATTGCATCATCTGCTGAGGCAATGGCATTTGCTGCAAGATTGGGTTTGAATACAAGACTGTTGTTTGATTTTATTACAACTAGTGGGGGAACATCCTGGTATGTCTCTTCCATGATGTGATCAATCTCTCCTTCCTTCTCTTCCCCTGGCCTAATATGGAAAAACAATAAACAAAATCAAAGTATTTCAAAGATTTTTTTCTTTTCTTTTTTCATAATCATCGTTTGACATTATGATTGTGTTCATGGCTTCTTTCTCATGCACCGCTCATGGACATTTCAAAGGATTGTCATTGTTCCCTGTTTATTTTCATCTCTTAATTTGGACGATTTCTTCTCCCTAGTTGTCCACTCCTTTTTTTTCTTCATTATTTTCTATATAATAACACATTCATAGATTTGAACAGCAAGTGTTAAAACTGTGCTTAAGAGATGTATCCTGTTTCAGGATGCTAGAAAACCGTGTTCCACACATGCTAAACAATGATTACACTCCTTATTCAGCGCTTGATATCTTTGTGAAAGATATGGTAAGAAATAATCTATTTTTTCCTCTCTGTTTCACAGGAGCATTGTGAGACACTCAATATGAATAATATTTTAAGATTTCTTTTATTAATATATTTTCATTCACAGGGAATTGTTACTCGTGAATCGTCTTCTTTAAAAGTTTCACTTCAACTATCAACTATAGTTCACCAACTGTATCTGTCAGGTTCTGTATATCATTTTGAATCTTTATGATGAATACATTATTAGGTTATTTTGTTCAATTTGATCATTCCTATTGCAGACTTTAATTGTTGGAAGAAAAAATAATATGAATAAAGCATGATCCTATTTTGGGGCAGGGGATATGAAGCCTTATTTCAAATTAGATTAAACTAAAGGAAGAAAAAGAAGAGGGTGGAGATGAGCTTGTCGGTATGATGAAGGGTGGTGCATTTAGGATCTATTTATTCACGCTCTTATTTAAAATGAACCTCATCCTATTTCATGGAGTGACATTGAGATACTGCAGAATACAATCCACAACTTGCAAGTGTCACACTCCTGGGTCATGCATGAACTAATTCACTACGCTAACTGCATATGCTAAATCTGGTCTTTTGTGTGCCGAGTAAATCAATTTTTCCCATTAATCTTTGATATTGAACTTTATCAACCTTAACACTCTTATCTTTGAGGCCCATTCAATGATTTTGCTCGAAGGGGATACCTGTCTATTTTCATCCTTGCTTGCTAGTTTCCATCTAAAGGTCAATCACATTTTCTTTAGAAATGAAATGCCCTGTTTTGAGTGGGTCGCTTTAATCCCAAGGAATTATTTGAATTTCCCAAGGTCTTTCATCTAAAATTCTGCCACTTACTTCTCCGTGAGCATTTGCCTCTCAACCGGATCATGTCCTTTGATAATAAGATAATCAGCATATACAAAAGTACAATTAGTTTAACTCCTTGTGAATATTAGTTTTCCGCCCAAGATTGGAGGCTCTTGATGCCATATAAAATTCTGAATATTATTGAAATAGTTAAAGTTACAAACTCTAATATGATGACTGCACCTAGTAAATAATTATTATCAAGAAAATAAAGAAATACAACGGAGGCTAATAATTACGTACAATGTTACTTACAACAATATTCAAATTATTCATTCCTACCTTGCAAGTGCATCTCGATACACTGAAGGATACATCTATTCTAATATGTACATACCAAGCTACTTCGAAAGGGCTATTGGTAATTAATGAATTATTTCCACAGGGGTCTTATGCTCTAATGCTCATATTATTGTGGCACCCAAATTTAAAACATGTAAACAATAAAATTTAGCTACATAGTTTTTAGCAAAACTAACTACAAAAGTCCTTTTCCATAAGTCGGGGTCAGTTATCAAACAACAAAAATGTAATATCGTATCCTGAATCATATCTAAATAGTTTTCAACAAATGATGCAAAGTAGAAACAGGGAAAAAAGGACTTTTAGAAACTATAAGAAGTACTTTCTGAGACTTGTAACATTGTTGTATAGGTTCTGCTGCTGGATGGGGACGGAAAGATGATGCTGGTGTGGTCAAGGTATGAAAACCTATTTTTGATTGAAAGAATCTCTAGAGTTTGATATTTAATTCTTTTTGTTTTATCGGAATCAAATGAGAAAGCAATTAGCTTGACAAAAATAACAATTTTAGGCTCTGCCATAACAATACTCAGTAACTCTATGTTTGATATATTTACCTTATAGTTGAATCAACTAGTTTTTCAAAGTAAGGAAGAATTTTGTACTCACGATTTTCCTAGTTTCTGTATTATTGCATCTATATTGGTGTTTTCCAACACTAACCAACTACCTGAAAGGTTTGAGTTGTTAGGCGAAGTCTCATGGATGGTTTTATCACTTTTTATAGGTTTATGAGACTCTAACTGGTGTTAGAGTTGAAGGAAAGGTCCAGTCTTTCAGGAAAGATGCTGTATTGCAATCTCTTCCAGCCGAGTGGCCCCAAGATCATGTTCTTGACATACAAAAATTAAAAGAAAGCAATTCAAAGATTTTGGTTGTTCTGGATGATGATCCAACAGGAACACAAACTGTTCATGATATTGAGGTATTAACAGAATGGTACGTGCTACTCATTGCCTTTTGTCATTTCTCAAATAGTGACTTCTTTAGAAGTAAAATATCAAGTTATTATCAATTGGACATATTCATGTGCAGGACTGTTGATTCACTGATTGGGCAGTTTAAAAGATCTCCAAAATGCTTTTTCATTTTGACAAACTCCAGGGCACTGAGTTCTGACAAGGTAAAAGCTTAGTCCTCATGTACCAATAAATCTACAAATTTTTTATTTAGTTATCAAGCACAAGATGTATTACTTATATGTTCTCAATTATAGCCATGGATGAAAATTTAAAACACTATTCAAAGATAGAATAGGCCACATGTTTATGTTTTTCAAAAGCATTACACTGTGTTTTATTGTTTCCCTATAACTGGTAAAGCATGCGATACGAAGTACAAAGAAGAAGTGTTCGTGTCTTTATTATGGACATGCAAGGTTTGAGCTGTAATATCTGCAGCACTGATGTATCTAGGTGCCATCCAATAAAAATACCTCCAAAGCTACCTGAGCTGTGTAATAGTTGTAGCGCTTAAGCATCTTAGTGACATATAATAAAGAGAAATGATATCTGTACAACCATTTCGTAACAACTTTTGTGACAACTTTCTCTCTCATACTCACATTATGTTTTTACTTTCTCTCTCTATTGCTTTGGTTTCTGTGTCGATACCCACTTTTGTTTGTAAATTTATGGTTGTCCCGAAAGTTGTCACATAAATGGTTGTTCAAATAACACACCTCTATAATAAAATACTTCAAAAGAAACCTGATGCATGAGCTGTTCTCCAAACCAGAGTTCAAGCTATTAGATATTTCAATGATCAGAAATATTGAGTTCAATGAAGTTCATAATTTACATTTGATATTTGACAGGCCACTGTATTGATAAAAGAGATTTGCAAAAATCTAGACACTGCAGCAAAATCAGTTGACAAGATCGATTTTACGGTTGTTTTGAGGGGCGATTCAACATTGCGCGGGCATTTTCCAGAGGCAAGGATGATTTATTTTAGCTCAGTGGTTATTGTATTCCACGGGATTGGGGCTTATGCTTCAATTTGGAAAATGACACGACTGTCTTTTACAGGAAACAGATGCTGTTGTTTCAGTATTGGGTGAAATGGATGCATGGATAATTTGTCCATTTTTCCTTCAAGGAGGCCGTTACACTATCAATGATACACATTTTGTTGCTGATTCCGAAATGTATGTATTTCCATTCATAATCTAGCTATAAGGAGTCCTGAACGGATACAAAGTTATAATCCTACTTGTTTTTGTCTGCAGGCTTGTTCCTGCAGGGGACACGGAGTTTGCTAAAGATGCTTCCTTTGGCTACAAATCTTCAAATCTATGTGATGTAAAGCTTTTTGTCCCTTCCTTTGATTTGATCAATTTAATTTATATTTTCAGATTATTGATAAGAATAATAATGTCTTGAGATGTTTTTTATCCTGATATAGTGGGTAGAGGAAAAGACAAATGGTCGCATACTTGCAAGTAGTGTTGTATCTATTTCTATCCAGCTTTTGAGGAAAGGGGGGCCAGATGCAGTTTGTAAGCATCTATGTAGTTTGAAGAAGGTATGTTAAATTTGAGATATGGTTTCTTCTCTTTAGTTTCTAAAAACATGTAGGTTTTCTTTGCCTACACAAGATATTATGAATAAGTAGAGGTATTCAATCTACTTACTGAGATTATGTATATTGCATTAAGCAGGGGTCAGTATGCATAGTAAATGCGGCCAGTGAAAGAGACATGACTGTGTTTGCACTTGGAATGATCAAGGCAAAAATTCTTTCTTCTACTCTGTGCTTTTTCTTCTTCCCTTTCTGCATGTTTGTTTTACTGATGAAAATGATCTTGTATTGTTCCGACTTATTAACAGGCCGAGTTGTCAGGGAAACGTTTCTTGTGTCGCACTGCTGCTAGCTTTGTATCTGCCTGTATCGGAATCATTTCTAAACCTCCGGTGTTGCCAAAGGATCTAGGAATAGGCAGAGAAAGGAATGGAGGTTTGACTATTGTGGGATCTTATGTTCCAAAAACAACAAAGCAGGTGAAAATTTGAATCAAGTTATTGATATCAAATTTTCCAAGGAAACCCATTTTCTAATTTTTTTTTCCTCATGCTTATAATCCCAGGTTGAACAGCTTAAATTACAGTGCGGTCATTTCTTAAGAAGCATTGAGGTGATAAACATTCTAATTTTCTTTTCATCATTTGTTGTTAGTTTAAATCCTCTCATGTAGTTAACAATAATGTAAATCTATTTAGTGAAAGCATTCACTTTTATGCCTAATGCAATCTTTCTTTTTATATTTTATTTGCTGGTCTGATGAAGAATCTTTTGTAATAGGCTTCCGTTGAAAAACTTGCAATGGGGTCTATTGAGGAGAGGGAGGATGAAATCAGTAGAACAGCTGAATTAGCAGATGTATATCTTAAAAATCGTAAAGACACTCTTGTAATGACCAGCCGAAATCTCATAACCGGGAAATGTTTGTCTCTCTCCTTTGTGATTTTTATCCATTCTCTCCACTTCTTTCTTGTCAAGATTTTATAACTATTTTAGCATTCAAGATCATCTCTAAGATAGCTTCTCTGTTCTTGTTATGACCATTCAAAGAATGCTAGTGCATTTAAATTTGTGAAACAATTTTTATGTCCCTCTTTTTAATCTTCCAGTTTATTTTCAAATTTGCAGCTGCCTCTGAGAGTTTGGACATTAACTATAAAGTGAGTTCTGCTTTGGTGGAAATAATGAAAAGAATAACTACAAAACCTCGCTATATAATTGCAAAGGTACTCTACGTTTAAATGACTCAGTGAACCTGCATTCTGCTGTTTAGTTAGTTACTTGTTTGTGTAAGACATAATTTTTAAAGAGTATTTATTTTGTGCTGAAAAAATATACTGCTTATCCTTTCTTTTTGATTATGTCCCAAGTTTTAATCAAACACTGACAAATAGTACCTTTTCTAGGGTGGTATTACCTCTTCAGATCTTGCTACAAAAGCCCTTGGTGCAAAATGCGCCAAGGTTGTTGGACAAGCACTCGCTGGTATTCCGTTGTGGCAACTAGGCCCTGAAAGTAGACATCCTGGAGTTCCTTACATTGTCTTCCCAGGCATGTCTTCTGTAGTCGTCATTTTCCTTCTTTTTAAGTTACATTTTGTAACCAAGTCTGAGTACATGGTACTAATAAGTCTATATCTTTCTTCATTCTAAATCTCATCTCAATTTTTTGAAAAATAATTTCTCTTTGGTAGGTAATGTTGGTGACAGCGAAGCATTGGCTGCAGTCGTGAAGTCTTGGACGTGTCCAACCACAATTTCATCAACAAAAGAGATTCTAAACGTAAGGATAATATGGTTCAAGGTTTTGCATCCGCATCTTCACAAATACTGATTTTTTGTTCTTTTTGGCATAAAGAATGCAGAAAATGGTGGATACGCTGTTGGGGCATTTAACGTCTATAATTTGGAAGGAGTTGACGCTGTTGTTTCTGCTGCAGAGGAAACGCAAAGTCCTGCAATATTACAGGTCAGAAGCAATCAGTTGAAAATATTGATTTGCATGTGTTCATTTTCATTGCTATGAACACAATTCAAGAGTTCTAAGCTTGTTAATGAAAGTGATGTAGTATGATAAGCCTAGAGTACTCCTCTAACTAAGGTTTTGCATGATCTTTGAGAAAAAGAAATCTCAAAAGTCTAAAATTTTGCAAACCGATCTTAATAATATATGGTACTGAAGGGAATTAATAACTCAAATATAATATAATCCTAGATATGTATCAAATCTAAACTCCTAATCAAATTTAAAAAACCAAACCTATTACACGGATCAAACTATTTTGAGGAAATAAGGGCTTTAAAAAAAAACTAAACTTTATTGCATTGTTGATTGATTGCTTCGTATTATTTATATAAGGGCTTTTTAGATGACTTGAAATTCTTTTATTTAATATTTTTAAAACATGGTGTTTCTAAAGTTGTTGTACAACCTATATAATTTTCAGATTCATCCTGGCGCCTTGAAGCAAGGAGGAATTCCCTTGGTTGCTTGTTGCATTTCTGCTGCAGAGCGCGCTAGTGTAAGTGGCAATGATGTTATTTGAAGTTTTTTATTTTACTTTCCTTTGTTTTTAATAAAAAAAATAATCATTTGAAGTGAATGGACATCTAATTGGTAATGAGAAAGAAAAGTTATTTGTCAGGATGGAACAAACAAGGACATGCCTTATAAAATGATACTGAAAAGTTTGTCCCTCACCATATTTTTTTATTACAATTTTTTAAAACGCATCTATTATTTCCAGAAATTTTGAAAATTTGAATATATTGTTTTTGAAAATGCATTCTTCCTAGTGTGTCTTCCATCACCTCTCTACCACAATTATTCACTACATGAGTCTTCCATCTCCTTTTTAGAAATTTAAAAAGAACATAAATTTTATAAAATGAAAACTGAAAATGTTTTCAAGAAGTAAACGGGGTCTTATGGTTTTGGATGCTTTGATAGAGTCAAGAGAAACCAGTATCATTCAACAAAACAAATGAGGGTGTTACTAACTTTCTGATTTGCATCGATCATATGTGGGTTAGGAAAGCACAAATGATCTTTATTCACACTTGGATAAATATTTGTTTGTGTATTGTTATATTTCACTACCTATATTTCTAGCAGGTGCCCATCACTGTTCACTTTGATCACGGAACTTCAAAGGAAGATCTTGTGGAAGCTCTTGAACTGGTAATTTGCATTTCTACTCGCATAACATTCATATGTAGACCACAAATTCAACCTCAAAGATGATGAGGCATGCATTTATAGTTTTCTTTATTATCTCTACTTCTCAAAAATAAAATTGTATGTCTGAATGCAACAATTCCAGGGAGTCAGTTCTTTGATGGTGGATGGTTCACATCTTTCTTTTGAAGAAAATGTTAAATACACAAAATTTATATCATTATTGGCTCACTCAAAAGATATGTTGGTTGAAGCTGAGCTAGGAAGATTGTCAGGGACAGAAGATGACTTGACTGTCGAAGAGTATGAAGCCAAGCTAACAGATATTAATAAGGTCGCTCACTCCTCTAAAATAAGATCTCAAAATATTCTTCTGTGCTTTCCATTGCTAAACTTACTAATGCTGGTCTCATTTATTTCAGGCGGAGAAATTCATTGATGAGACTGGCATTGACGCTTTAGCAGTGTGTATTGGTAATGTGCATGGAAAGTACCCGGCAAGTGGACCAAAACTCAGATTAGATTTGCTTAAGGTGATAGTATATTTCTGCTTGTAATATCCATTCACTTACTTATTTAGCAAAAAATAAAAGACAGAAAATATCCATTCAGTTACTCATTTACCAAAAAATAAAAGACAGAAAATCTCTTAAATCAACTTTTCAGAAGAAGTTCCCCTATTAAAAAAATAATAACAGAAATTAGCATATTATAGAAGTGAAAACAACTTTTTTCAACCTCTGACATATATATAGGAAATACTTTTAGTTCCTCAAATTGTTCTATAAAGTAATCATCTTTTCAATATGTATAATTCAATGCGGCATTTGATCTGTATTTATGGAGTAACATCCTTACAGTCTTGGTGATACTGAGTTGCCTTTAAGAGAATTTATTTTGGTTGAAGCCGATTTTCTAGGTTTCCATGTCTTCCTCCCTATTTTCTTTCCTTTTCAAAAAACAAAATTTCAGTGGCAGTGGATGCCTAATGTGTCCGAATGGATAGTCATTTGAACCATAGTTGAGGTTTCTTTTCATATTAAGATCTTGACATTCTACAATGTTTAGGAGCTGCGTACTGTGAGCCAGAAGAAAGGAGTTTTGCTGGTGCTTCATGGTGCATCTGGTTTGGGCACTGAACTTGTTAAGGTACAGTTACATAAAATATTTGAAATTTAACTTTATGTTTTGTCTGTCTTTAAAGTAACATCTACATGCTATGAGCATCGAGCCTAGGATACAGCTGCCTTATATCACAAAATTTGGGCTTGTGAGACTGTTTGAGCGAATTTATGAAAACAACTAATGACATGTCCGCAAAGTTTGACTTTATTTTATTTTTGTTATAGAAATAAATTTACTATTATTGCTTAATTATGCTGTTTATTCAAACCGGGAATTTGAAAGTTATCCTATATGTTAAACCTCTTATTCATAAAAATAACTTTAATGTGATTGGCAATGTAGATTTGAAAATCGAATAATACTAGCAACATGTTCTTGAAAGTTTATATTGCTAACCTTGCAAGAGCTTTTTGATTCATGACAGGAATGCATAAGTCTTGGTGTTAGAAAGTTCAATGTCAACACTGAAGTAAGAAAAGCATACATGGACTCCCTAAATACCCCAAAAAATGATTTAGTTAATGTTATGGCTTCTGCAAGAGATGCCATGAAAGCTGTAGTAGCAGAAAAGATGCATCTCTTTGGTTCAGCAGGAAAGGCATGATCAACAAATTCATTTGTTAGGATTAATGGTGTAACTATCAACTTATGTAGTTTTCTAATAAAGAATATTACAGCATCATTAATTCATTATCCATATCTCCTTGAACTCAATAAATGATTATATTTGTTATTTACTTGTCTTACATCTGTGCTTTTTGTTTTGAGGGATCTTGCAGTTTTACTTGAATATACCTTTATTTATTCAAAACATTAAGGCAAAGCAAGTTCGTTATCCTTAGAATTTGAATTGGCCTAAAAGGGATTTGGTTTATCACAAGTGAACAAAGTGCAGATATATCTATTAATTGGAAATTAACGCTTAAAATTACAATATATATATATATATAGGAGGGATATTTTGACTCCAAGAGTAAGTGTTTTAACTTACTCCAAATTATGACCTTTAATTTCAATATTGATTAATGGCTTAGGTTAATCGATATGGGTGTGCTTTAATTACATTCTCTGTTGGAGTCAATAGTCATCACCATAAAATAACAAAACAATTAATGTCTTTTAATTGATTATTTTTTTTTATTCTTCTCCCTTTGCTTTTTTTTTTCTCACGCTAAAAGAAATGGAAAAGGGTTAACAGCAAAAAAACATAAAAACCCTACCGTGGAGGTAGTAATACTATTTAACATTTTAAAGAAACTAAGGTAGTAAAAAATTTATAGAGTTTCATTTCACGAAAAAAAGGATCCCAAATATACAATTCTTTGAAACATTTTAACTCAATTAGTCTCGTTTAAGATTTTCGTTTCACTGTTAACATTTTAACTCAATTTTTTTTAGAGGAGTGATATTTGTACAACTAATATTAAACAACTTTGGTGACAACCACCTTTCTCTTCTTGTGATTAGACAAAAACAATGGAGAGAGAAAGAAGAATGGAGAGAATAAAAACACATGTGAGTATGAGAGAGATGGTTGTTTCAAAAGTTGTCAAAAAGTGGTTGTGATTTCTCTCTTTTCTACACTGTTAATACTATCTTAGCACTAAAACATTTTAGCTGATCAATAACTAATCTGAGTTTTACTATTTTTGCTGACAAACATTTTTGCAATGAAAGAGTTTTTATGTTTTGCTGTTAAACCTTTTCCATTTCTTTTAGCGTGAGAAAAAAAAAACCAAAGGGAGAAGAATAAAAAAAATCAATCAATTAAAAGACATTAATTGTTTGGCTTAAATGCACTTTTCACACCCTATATTTCAAAAAGTTGTGATTTTGGCCCCCTTTAAAAAAAATGGTTATTTTGACCCCCTAACTTTTGGACTTATTTTGATTAGCTGATTTTATGCCAATTTCTCAGTCTCTGATGGTGTAAACTGGCATGGGGATAGAATGATGCTGATAAGTGCAGTCCAAACTTGCATGGTGTCCAAACTGGCATGATAAGTGGAGTCCAAACTGATAAGTGAATCCTTCTTTAAGGGGGCCAAAGTTACATCATGTCAGTTTGAACTCCACTTATCAACATGCTTCTATCCCCATGTCAGTTTACACCATCAGAGACTGAGAAATTGTCATAATCTCCATCAAAATCAGCTAATCAAAAGAGGGCCAAAAGTTAGGGGGTCAAAATATCCATTTTTTTAAAGGGACCAAAATCACAACTTTTTGAAACATAGGGGTGAAAAGTGCATTTAAGCCTAATTATTTTGTTATTTTGTGGTGATGAGTGTTGGCTCCAATAGAGAATGAAATTAAAGCATACCATATCAATTAATCTAAACCATTAATCAATATTTAAATTAAAGGTCATGATTTGGAGTAAGTTAAAACACTTACTCTTGGAGTCAAAATATCTCTCCTTATATATATATATATAATTTCTTTCAAAAAGAAATTATGTAGTTATTTAACTGTTCGATAATTATTCTTGAGTATTGTAAATGAATTTCACACAAGCATTTAGTTAATAGTTATAATTAATTATTTGTTGATATTTTACCATCTTGTTACTGGTACTGCATTATCATCTGAATATTTTGGGGCAAGTTTGGGATGATATATTTAGATGATAAGGAATTTGCTGTGCAATGATAAATCAAGGGGCAAGTTTTATTTGATATATTTTGACTCATGTCCTTCGTTTTATCCATTTTATTTTGAGTATTATTTTTCCCATCTTATAAGATTCTTGCACGTCTTGCATTTTTTTTAAAAATGTTCTTGTGCAGTCCGAATTTTAAAATCCGGATTCATGTTTACTATTTCGGATTTTATAATCCGGACAATTCTTATGTATAATCAGCCATCAGACTCTCTCACATTTCAACAGTTTTGAGTTTTGCTTTTAAAAACAACAAAAAAACTAAATAAAAAATGTTAAAAACCTGTCAAATAAAATCATAAAAATACCACTAAAAAATTCTAAAAATCAAATAAATTTAGTGCAAATTTTTTCGGATTTTTCTGAGAATATGAATAATTAAAAAAAAAATGAAAAATGGGTCTAAACGATGGAATTTTGGATTTTGAGGGACGGAGTTCCGTAAGAAATCCCTTCTACGGGAGTCATGGTCCTTGAATTTTTTCTGATTTTTTGGGAAGTTTCAGAGCAATCTGATCAAGTAGCCCGAAAACCCGATTTTTGATTAAAAATAGGTAACAATGACCCAAAATAAAAGGATAAGAGTTAGGAAGTTTAATATTGTCCCTAAAATGGCTATACATGTTACAAACATGTTTAAGATTTGTGCTGATACAGTTTAGATTATATAATCCGAACTGTTTTACCTTGAAAAAGGGTGTTTAGGGGGTTTCCGGATTATGTAATCCGGAAACATCATGTAACACGCCCTATTTTTGAAGTTTTCGGATTACAAAATCCGAAAAAATCCGTAACTCCATTTTTCACCCTATAACAAAGGAAAACACCATTCCAGATTATGAAATCCGGAAACCTCAAGGGTATTTTTGGAGGAAAAAAAACGCAGGGCGCGCGAGAATCCTATAGAGTAGGAAAAGTAATACTCTTTTGTTTTTGTTTGGATTCTATAATTCAAAACTTAAAAACACATTTCTGATTTTGAATCTGAACCTTGCTATTATAAAAGACTTGTCCAACTTGTCATTGTAATTAACTTAGTTGGTAGGGACAATGCATAATATATGCAATGTCCGGAGTTCAAACTCCGGCCAACCAAAAAAAATAAAAAGACTTGTCCAACTTTCTTTCTTCATTTCTCAAGTTAAGTTTTCTGACCTAAAATACTAAAAAAAAAACCAATTCTAAATTTTGCTTTGTGCTTCGAAATGTCTCACAATCAAAGGATATAAAATCTTTAGTGACGACAAACGAAAATTCATCTACTACTTAAATTTTAGGAACCTCTATTCGTCGCAAACATTTTAACATGATGCTTTTGTATATCGTCTATTGTCACAAACTTAAATTTTAGGAACCTCTATTGGTCGCAAAATCTTACTTGGAGAAAATAAATTATTGCGAAATGACAAAATTTATTTTAACCGAGAGTTTTGTATGATTATTTTGGATTTACGTAGTTTTTGCGAGAGTTAGTTAGAACAGCTAGCAACACATAATTCTTGAGATAAAATCCAAAAATCTCATTTTAACATTTTAATTATAACAAACACTTCAATCATATTTTTATGTATTCTGATCTTATTATTATTTTAACTTGCGATCTTGAGTGAATTAAAATCATAGACAAATTACAAATAATAAGCAAAACAAAGATAAAAAAAGGGTTAAATATGTTTTTGGTCCCTATAAATATACTAATTTTTCGTTTTAGTCCCTCTAAAATTTTCCTTCAATTTTTAGTCCCTCTAAAATTTTCCATCTTCACTTTTAGTCTCTCTTTTAAAGTAAACTCATAAGTAAAATTCATATTTTTGAATAAAATTTTGCAGAATATGTTTATTCAATATGCATCAGGAACATCAATCTTTATTATGAACTCAAAATGGACTGTAAGAGATTCTCAGTATTGAAGAATATACAAAGATGAAGTCAAATGATAAGAACTGATGTAATCAATGGCAACCATGCATTTGGCTCCTCTAAACACAAGCTTACAAAATCATAATCTCAAAATCTTCATTTCATCAAGTGAGCTGATTTTCATCCATTTATTAGGCCTATTCTGAAAAGAAGACACAAAATATAAAATATTGAGTAACAGATCAATTAATAAAATGTTAACCAACAGTTTCAACAGAATGATTGAGGAAGTGAAATTTGTAAACATACCTGAAACGGGAACACAACTTGTCTATAATATTGTGATGTATTGGTTTATATCTATGACAGGAATGTGAGCAATCTTGGACCAATGTTCCTTTCTTTTATACCTTTCTTCTAACAATGTACACCTCCAAATGTGGAGTTCCTTAAGAGAGTCAGGGAGGTTGTCTTCTGGTAATGACTCAAGCTCTATACAATAATACAATGTAAGTGATTTCAGCGAGCAAGGGAGGCAGTTTTCTGGTAATGACTCAAGTTGTGGACAATTCCGAAAATAGAGATTTTGGAGAGAGGAGAGATGTCGAAGCCCATTTCCATCAAAGGACTTCATTTCAGCGAGATCCGTGATAAATAGAGTCACAAGGGAGATGGGTAGCAACGACTCCTTCATCAAGGTGTTAAATATATCATCACCCTTTCCAATAGTCATGCTTGAAAGAGTGGTTTGGCTTTGGAGACCCCATTCGGTAACAGGCGGTGTTGTTTTTTCGGACAGAATCACAATTGATTGTAATTTGGGAGGTAGACAAACTCCTTCACAAAATGACAACTCTTGACAATCCAAGACTAATTGTTCAAGAGCGGTGAGCGAATTCATCTGAAGCTTGACTTTAAGCAATTTAATTAAAACATAGTATCTGATCTCAAGTGATTGGATGCTTGGCGACCGAGGTGAAGACCTTTCTAAAATATAAACAGAACACATATGTATCCGAAGTGTTTGGAGCTTAGGGAAACCATCAAGTGGAAAGGATGTAAGTGTATCACAGCTACTCTCTAACTCAAGACGCACAAGTGATGTGTAATTGCTCCACGTTTCAGGAGGAAGGAATGATAAATTCTCACATTTTTCAATATGAAGTGATTGCAGTGAAGTGGGTAGACCACTTGAGGGAAATGCACCAAGAGAAGAAAGAGAATAGAGTTTCAAGTGTGTAAGACAAGTGCTTCTTAGAATCAATTTTGGCATAGCTAACAGCTTAACACAATTTCCAATCACTACATGTTGCATCATACATGGAGAATTACTCTCAAGCAATGAAAATTGGGTCCTTTCGCCAAACCCATCGATATTCATTTTTTTTATTGAAGGCAACCAATGCAAAGTAGATGGTGTTTCCAATAAATGAGCACAACCTTTTATTATAATTTCTTCTACACAAGGAAGGTTGCTAGGCAAATGTCCCCTTAGTTCTGGACAATTATGTAACTCCATAACTCTAAGTTGAGGAAAAGCAAATTTTATGCCTTCAAAGGGAAGCCATGCATTCCAATTTGGCATGTTGTTGAATTTTATACGCTCAAGGGATGGAAATGGTTGGAAGGAGGAACTGGAGCCTTCTTCAATCTGGACATAATAGAACTTTGGGCATATTTTCTCCAACATCTTCATACCACATATTTCTAGGTCCTTGAGTGAAGGTAACTGCCCTAAGGGTGGAAGTGTCACACAATATTCACAATTACTTATACGGAGGGATACCATGTTAGAAAACAAAGAATTTCCCAACCAACTTGGGAAGCTTGTTCCACCATACAAGCAAATACTCAGCCTCTTTAGATTTATTGGTGGTTGCAACATATCAAGCACAACTTTCATTCTTTGCGAGTCTTCACTTTGTTTTTCCCATATCAGGTCTAACTCCTCAATTTTCTCTTTACTTTTCAGGTTGGCATCGTGTGCCTCTCTGGCATCAACAACATTATCCAGGTTCAGGATGGTAAGTTTTCCATGTAGCTTTGGGAATTTCCTGAGCTCTTTGATACTTAACCCTACATGTCTCTTACCCACTATAAAAGGGGTGAGAGTTTGAAGGTTTTCTAACCCCCCAATTTCCACAGGCAACTCACTTATCTTAGTCCCGCTTATATCAAGGTGACGTAAACTGACTAAATTTCCTATATGTAATGGCAATTCAGTGAGATTCCAACAACCTGATAAAGTCAAGGTCTGCAAATTGTAAAGGTTACATGTTGTATCAGGCAAGCTTTTGATTTCAGTGAAGGAAATATCTAGATACCGCAACTGCACCAAATTTCCAATTGAATCTGGTAGCTTGATGTTTCTATACCTTGATAGTGATAACACACGCAACCTTTTTTGTGATAGCAGCAAATCATCAACCACCTTGAAGGATAAGTAATCGTACTTGTAAATGTAACATTGCGTTCTGAAGTAAGTGGGTAGGAAGCTTCGTAAGCATTTGAAATTGTGGAAAGACTTAAACTTGGTGAAAATGTCATACTTTTCTTTATTATATGAGAGGTGACGAACATTTTCAGGGATGTCATGACCACATTCAAGCCTGCAACAACTATTTCCTGATACGAATGTTGCTAAATCGTTGACAAGGTCATGCATGACAAACTTTTCTTCACGAGCATCATTGCTTAATTGTTGAATTAACGATCTTGATAACAATTCAGCAAAACAATCATCACCAAGTTCCTCCGCCGCATTTTCGCCTTGAGAATAATCAATGAAGCCTTCTGCCATCCACAACAGAACCAATTTTTTCCTCTCAAGTGGACAATCCTTTGGAAAAATAGAACAATAGGCGAAACATCTTTTTAAATGAGAAGGAAGATATTGATAGCTCAAATGCAAAGCAGGCAAAATTTTATCATTTTGTAAGTTCCATATGTCGCTGTTCAGAATTGAAGTCCACTCCTTTTCAACTACCTTTGAACGCATAAGTCCTCCAAGTGTTTTGGCAGCTATTGGCAATCCACCACATTTTTTAGCAATCTTCCTGCCAATCTCTTCTAGGTTTGGGTATTTACCGCGATCACAGTCCTTACTACCAAATGCATGTTCCGAGAGTAAAGACCAACAATCTTCATGAGATAGAGGTTCTAATTGATGAATAGGAAATGTATGTGCCACCTCTGCAACTTTTTGTTGGCGCGTTGTTATAATCACTGAACTTCCGGGTTTTCCATCACTAAGTGGACTTACTAGCTCAAGCCAATCATTGTAATCATCATTCCACAAATCATCTAACACAAACAAAAATCTTTTCCCCCTCGAGTTCTTTTTCAATTCAACTCGAAGGATATCAAGATTATCGCTTTCCCAAACCTTTGAAGCAGCTGATGTTGTATTTCTAACAACAGATTCAAGGATAGACTTGGTTACTCTAACAACATCAAAATCCTCCGATACACAAACCCATGCTTTGAAATCAAAATGTTGTTCAACTTTTGCATCATTGTAAACAAGCTGTGCAAGGGTCGTTTTACCGACACCTCCCATACCAAAAATTGAAAGAACACCTAAGTTATTATTTCTTCTTATGCCAATATCTGATACCAACATATTGACGAGTCTATCTTTATCATCATTCCTACCCACAATGACAGATTGATTTTGCACTGAACTTGAAGGGGTTCTAGAAGAAACTCTACCACTTACAGTTCTTTGCAAGCCAAGTGTATCTTTCTGCTGGACAAAAGTTTGCAGCCTTTTACACATCTTCTCCATCTTGGAATTGATCTTTATAGTCGAAGGCAGGTTCTGCAGCTGATCAATTGGCGTGTTCTCCACCTTGCACCGCAGGGCGTTGTAGCTGATTAAATTAAGCAAATCTTCAGCATCAAAGATTGCGTCTTTCAAGTCATCAAGCCATTGTTTGACGGGAAGGTCGTTGAACTGTTTCTGCTCTGCATCAACCAGCACAGCTTGAAGAGCAAACAATGTTGTTTTCAACTCTGCCAGTTGTGAGTAATTGAACTTTGTGTTTTTTATGAAACCACGAAACTCTGTTGAGGTAAGTTTCTCTACTATGGTTTCAATGGTAGCAGAGAGAAACGCTCCTCCCACCAAAGCTGCAGCCATATCTGATTGGTAACGCTGGAAATGAGATTGCAAGTAAGGAGCAAAGAAAGTTAAGAGGTATGAAGATTCAAGGATAGCAGTAATTGCAATTAAGGAGCCTTTTACATATCGAAAAGAGTAAACACTTTCCAATTAAAAATTTGAGAAGAAAGATACATAATTGGTCTGTATTTGGTTCAATGGATCAAGCCAACTTAATACTTTTAAATCAAACATGTCTTTTCATGCATGTCATATTTTATGTGGATTTAGGCCGGCAATGTCGATTCCTGCAAGGTAAGGCCGGCAATGTCGATTCCTGCAAGGTAAGGCCGGCAATGTAAAATGTGATATTTCATATTTTGTATCAAACCTTTTATTTTTATACGTTGATGTTTCCTAATAACTTATACATGTGTATTTTAAATACATTTTTCCTAAATATGAAACCGTATCCAGTGCAACAATACCTCCACAGCTTCAAAAGATCATTGGTTCGCAGATGCTTTGAGAATCAACTTCTCTATAGAGTAGTTCCTATATGTTTCTATTTTATTTCTCTCTTTTTTCTCTCTCTAAAACAACGGGTTGGTACTTCATGATAGAGATTATACAATGACACAGTAACAATCTTGAAATTTCACAGGATAAAAAAATGTTTGAGTGAAAGCTACATAAATCTTCATCATTGATTTATGATTTATTTCAAAAATAGTAAAAATTATAACTGTGTTAGTCTGTATTTTATCTCGTGTATTCAACAGGTTGAAAGAAGGTTCAAAGCTGCAAAAAATCTCTAAGTCCATGTTAGAAGTTGTTGAGTTTGACAGATACCGAGAGCATTCGACATAAGCCACAATTCGACAGGCAGTTAATTTAGTAAAGAAGGTGGTTTCTGTTGAGGCAAAATCCCTAATTAATTTTAAAGATAATAAACCAATATGATTAAAAAATTAATGGACTTTGATTAATTACTTGGTATTTAACTTGTGTTCTTGAGTGTTTTACTAAGACAGGAACAAAGTTTAAATCATACCAAGAATCAAGAAATCAAAGGACATTTGAATTCATGATCTAACACTGAGGTTAGAAAGTACATTTGCATGGATCAATTAAGCAATAAAGGCATATGCAAGGATTATGTCAAAAAGGATACTCAATGTTCATTTAAGACTATGAACATTGATGTACTAGGAAAATTCCACAAAGATTTATCATCCTAGATGTTAAAATAACTGCTCTTCATTGTTGTTTCACTATTAGGATTTGATTACATCAAATGATAGTCTTACAAATCATCCTAAGTGAAACAAATGGAACATTCTGATGGTCAGAATGTTCAGCTCTGCACATGCTTACTTTATGAACAGTACAGTAGGTGAAAAGCAAAAAAGCAAAAGCAAAGCAAATATGTTCTGCTCAATCAGAGATAGACAACGCATGTGAGTTGGTACAGTACATGGACCACACAATCCCTCAAAGCATGGGCATGAAGATGCATAATCCACTTTATCTCTCCTGCACCAATCCCTAGGCAAATCTGGGAAAGTAACTTTCTAATGTATGTGGAAAAGCCCATACTTTGGTTATTGCCCAGAAACTCATATGAAAAGCATATGATACGCCCAAAAATTCACGTGTTCATTCATACATGATGAACCCAAATGAAGATCATGATGAACCCAAATGAAGATCATCATGAACACACAACATTCTGATGTTCATCAGTGATCAGAATGTTTGCCCAGAATTTCAAGTTAAAGCCTGTGGGACCCATGACACATGGCATAACACCATTGGACACCCTATAACGACTATATGAGCCCAAAGACTCTATAAATAGATATCAAGGCCTTAGCAAAACTTGCACCATTGCAAAGCATACAAGAAAACAACTTGAATTGTGTGAAGCTCTTGCAATTGAAATTGATTATCACTGAAGGCTCTTTTTACCTTCTTGTAGTGTACATCAATACTCTTCGTTATCTCTTTCAAAGATAACTTCTTCTTCCTCCTCTTCTGTTTGATTATCAAACATTCAAATCTCTTACAAATTGTAAAGCAGAGTCTCGTCTAGCTTTAGGGGTACTAAAGTGTTAGTTTGAACAAAGGTTGTAAAAGTCTAAGTGGTTAACTTAGCAACAAGGTGCAAGCCTGCCGAGGCTTAGAGAATACAGAGTTGTAATTGTTCAGGTGAACAAAGATTGTAAGGTGCAGGATTTGAGAGGTTATCTCAAGCATCATAGTGGAAACTCTCACAAAATTGTGAGGAGTGGATTAGCCCACATTGGGTGAACCACTATAAATCTCTATGTGTTCTTTGTCTCTTCTCTATACTCTTTAATTGCAGTATACACAACACACACTTACACACTTACTTTATTAAACAGTTTTTGTGTATGAACTTCAAAACGTTCTGAAGTCAAAATATTAACTTAACCATTCCAAGTAAACTACTTGAGAATTACTTTTAAGTTTTAGGATAATTTTTAAAGGGTCACAATTCAAACCCCCCCTTCCTTGTGACTATTTTATCTACTTCAGTTTCAAGTGTCCAGACACGTGGAAGACATGCAGTTTCTGGTCGAAGACGTGCGGTTTTTAGCAATTTAGGTTTTGCAGTTATTTTCTCTATGTATATATAGTAGTTTTTCACAAGATAAAAAGGTGGCAAATCACTTATAGAATTCTAGCACTCGAAGTACCAGTGTCCAGAGAAAAGAGTCATACTGAATGTATGTAATCTGATTTGTCTAACCATCTTTACATTAATGCAGTGCAATTTACCTTTTCTCTAAGTTTCTGCGTTTAAACTTTTAAGTCTTTTACTTGCATTTTTCCTTACTTATCTCTGCCAAAAGACAATTATCTTCATATAAAGTATGGTTTTCAGCTTCATGTCCAGACGCAAATCCACCGTGAATTCAAGAAGCTAGAGACATGACCAACTTTATCAGTTTATTGAAGGCAGGGAAGAGCAAACAAATTTGCAAATAATAGAGAATGTGCGGTGTTCTTTGAAGATGTAATGGTGTTCAAGGAAGAGAGGAAGGAAGCCAGATCTAGGTGGGAAAATAATTTTTTATTTAAGAGGAAATTCCAATATTGTCCTTCGGTTAAATGAATAACTTAAATAAAATTTACCTCCAACAAGTTATCAATATATACATACCTCTAAACATAGGTCATTTTAATAGCAAAAAAAAATAATATTGTCTTTTACATAGTCTCTATCGTAAGAGATCTATTCACCTCTCCTACCGTAAACGCCGACATAGGGAGAATTTTTTTTTTGAAATCTTAAATGGGTTGGAAGGATTGAGTAATAAAAAAAATGTTTAAATACCCAAATTAAACGTATGCTGGTAAAATTTGGGATGGAGGGAGTAATAAACAATCGAAATATAACCGACCAAAAAAATCAACACTCGTTAAGAACAAAACCTCGTAACGCCAACACACGTAACATTCTTAATTTATCCGATAGATAGAGAGAGTGTGACATAACTGACTCAGCAAACAAAACTGTATCACAATTTTCACATACTCTCTTTCTTCAATGGCGGATCAGAACCAAAAACCTGAGATCTTCGAACTCAATAATGGCACCATGCAGCTCCTTGTTACCAATCTTGGTTGCACTATCACCTCCTTCTCTGTTCCTGGCAAAGACGGTTCTCTCTCTCTCTCTCAATTTACAGATTTTAGTTTTTTCTGACATGCCAATGATTTGATGGTTTTTTGTTTTTTTGTAACATGAAGGTGTGTTATCCGATGTTGTTCTTGGCCTTGACTCTGTTGAATCCTATCAGGTTTGAATTGATCCAAAAAAAACTCTTTTTGTGATTGGATTTGTTTCTGTCATTGATGGTTATGTTTCCGTTTTCAAAATTCTACATTCTTTCTAGCTTCGAGATTGATATGAAAAATTAGAATTGTATATATAATAATCATAAACAAGATTTTAGAATGTAAAGCTCTGTGACTCCAACACTTCTGATCGAAGGTAAGACCCGATCACAGACACGACACTAACATGTGTGATTACATTGAATTACGTCATTGTCTCAAAATTTTATGGGACATGTCCGTGTCCGGTGTCTATGTCTGTCTTCATAGATGTAAAGAAAAAATAAGATAGTGCATTAATAATTGTGAGTAATGCGGTTGCAATTGTGATTGCGATATGGTCACTAAGATCCCAGAAGTCTTAATGTTGCGGTGGTTTTAGATAGTGTCACAATAACGGTTGCAGTTGCATTGTGATCATTGATCATGGTCAAATACAGCCGATCCGGCCTCAATTGTGGCTATGTTGCTGTTTCAACAACATCAAAAACCGTTATATTGCAGCTCATATCGCGGTCGCAGACCTCTATTTAAAACCCCTGGCTGTGACTGCAAACAGACCTATATTTAAAACTGTAAATACAATGTTACAATTCTTAAAGTTGCAAAAAATTGTAGATGCATGTGATTGATGTGATTTCAAATTCAATTGTCAGTCGCAATTACGATTGTGAACAGCAATTTCAAACAACACACAGAGAGACATTTATGTATCTCTGTGTATGTGTATATGTATGCATCAATGTATAATTTTTAGTTTCTGGCATGATTGATTTGCTGACTTATTTTTTTTATTTTTGTGGTTTGTTACAAGCAGAAAGGCCTAGCTCCTTATTTTGGTTGCATTGTGGGTCGGGTTGCAAACCGGATTAAGAATGGAAAGTTTACACTTGATGGGGTTGAGTACTCGTTGCCTCTCAACAAAGCCCCAAACACTCTCCACGGTATCCATTTTATGAATGAATAGTATTTATTCTTGTTGTGCTGCATTATGCTAACAAAAAATAATATTTTGCTAACAAAGTGCTTGATTATGAAACTGCATTAATTCTCAAGTTTTAAATCTCTCTATTGCACCAATTTATGATTTTCACTAGCCGAGTTCCTGATATGTGTCCAAATTTCAGGTGGAAATGTTGGGTTTGATAAGAAGGTATGGGATGTACTTGAATATAAAAAAGGCGAAACTCCATCAATTACTTTTAAGTATGACAGTCCTGATGGAGAGGAAGGTAGTGCTTATTTCCTCTTTCCCTTTCACTTTTAAGTATTTGAACTATGTAGCACCGACACTTCATATTGAAGGCATGCCCGAGTGCTCAACACCAATACGACATTGACGCATGTGGCTACATACAATCCCTTCTATTCTCTCAAATTATTATCAGTGTCTCTGTGTCGTGTCCGTGTCATTGCTTCATGATATTGCAGTCACTATTTTCTTCCATTCCCTTAATCTGATTTTTGTTTTCTACCGGACAAGGTTATCCTGGCGACATCACTGTCACTGCAACTTATACTCTCACCTCAAGCACGACCATGAGGCTCGACATGGAAGGAGTGGCAAAGAACAAGCCAACCATCATTAACTTAGCTCAGCATACCTATTGGAACTTAGCTGGCCATAGCTCAGGGAATATACTCGACCATTCGATTAAGATATCGGCTAATCATGTCACTCCTGTTGATCAGAACACCGTGCCAACCGGTGAAATCGTGCCTGTGAAAGGTACTCCTTTTGATTTCACATCCGAGAAGAGAATAGGTGACACCATTAATCAAGTTGGTCTAGGATATGACCACAATTACGTGCTTGACTGTGGCGAAGAGAAAGCTGGTTTGAGGCATGCTGCAAAAGTTAGGGATCCATCAAGTTCAAGAGTGCTTAACTTGTGGACCAATGCACCTGGTGTGCAATTTTATACTGGAAATTATGTCGACAATGTAACCGGTAAAGGAGGAGCTGTATATGGAAAGCATGCTGGATTATGTCTCGAGACACAAGGATTCCCTGATTCAGTAAACAAACCGAATTTTCCATCCATTGTTGTTAAACCTGGCGAGAAGTATCAGCATTCTATGTTGTTTGAGTTTTCGACTGAATAAACATTGTTGAAGAGTTGGAGTTAGTAGTGAAATAAATAAGGTAGACTTGTTCTGCTTATTATTATGGTTTAGAACATGAACTCTGGTTGCTACTAGAACTGTTACTTGTGTTTAAATAATGGTCTTGAGTGTTTGAGAGACTCAGTTTTAAGAGCACATCATGAGCTGTTTTTATTTTATAATTCCTAAATGTTACATCATACTGCAAAAGGAATCGGCTAAAAATTCATTTTTTTTTAATAATGATTTTGCAGTTCATGTAATCCAGCATGACTTGAAGGATTAGATTTGACTCTTGTGAAATGCAAATATTTTACTTTGTATAACTTAATGCATACCACATTGGCACATTGTTGTTTATAATCTATAATAGAAGTGAGGGGGTGTTGATAACTGGCATAATTGAAATGATAGAGGAACTACTTATTAGATTTGCTGTGTTATTTAAATATTAAAATACAAAAGTTGTATATGACATCGTATGTATTTATCTTTAGAACTTTTAATTCTACAACTTAATGCTTGTAAAAATTTACAGCCACCTTAAGTTTTTTTAATCAAGTTTAATGACTAAATACATTCCTTAAATGTGAATAAGTGAGGAATTTGAGGTTTAAATTCAACACTCGCATACAGCAACTTTCTAGAACCTAAATAGAAATTAGGGTTTTAAGGGCACATTAGTGATTAAAGCAAATGGTAAGGGTAATTTGGTAATTTTGCAGCCTAAACTTCATATAAATAGGAACAAAACCTTAGTGGGACCAATGTACTTTTATTTGGCTCTTCAATTTTACCAAGTAGGAAACTTCTTTCTCATTTCCTATCTTCAGTAAACCAATGTGAATGACTTAAAAATCAAACTGACATTTCCAAGTGGGACCCTAAAAATGAATTGAGAGCTTAAGTGATATTTTGTTTGGACCTAAAAGTCTTTCTGATATTTGTTTGGACCTCAAATGTAGGTCATTCATATTTTCTTTTAGAGCTTATAAGACTAGACAGGGTCACGGTAAAGTGGGGCAGAATTAGAAGCCAAGACAATTCTCCGAGCACAGAGAAAAGTCTTAGGTGTCAGCTACGGTGTAGGTAGGCAGTGAGGCGTCACTTGCAAAACTTTTATAGCATACTACACGAAAGAACTGATCACATTGGGTAACCTACAGCCGAATGTTTCAGCAGATGCAAGAAAGTGTGCTCACATTAGTTAGTTAAAGACAAACTACGTTTGATATGGAATAAGTTTATGTTGATTTACCAAAAGGGCAATTTCATAATGAAGTAAAAGTATTGTATCGTATATTATATTTTGATATATGTTTTCAATGTAACATGCTATGTTTTATCCCAAATTCGGGAACTCATTAAGATTGTAGTGTCTCATCCAATTCCGTTGTTTCCTTTTCAGGTTTAAGTCATTATAAAGTCGTTGAAGCCGGATCACAATGTCTAGAATTAGGATTCCTCAATCGTATTTAAATATTTTTTATTTTTTTTGGTAAGGCATATTTAAATATTTTATGTTTTACAAAAAGGATGTCAAATTGTATTAAGTTATATAGTATTTCAAAACTTTGTAGATTGGATTAATTCTGCTATGAAAAAACTTTTAATTGAAACTTATGCTTTTAAAAACTTCAGTTGTTACAACAACGTTTCTGCCAACTAAGCTATGTTTAAGAAACAGCAATCACCTTACCTGACATCAACATTTCAAGCTGAAAATCACTTTAAAATTTTCAAAACTAGAATAAAAAATTTCTCAGAATTTAAAATCCAAGACTGGGTATTTTAGGAATTTTGATAAAAATACAAAAAGCATATGACATCATGAGATTTTTTATCTCACTTTTTATTTTCTACAACTTATACACAAATAAAAATTAACATCGTATTTGACAGCAAAATTCTGATATCCAAAAATCATTTCCCTTTATTAAGTGGAACACTTGAGAAATAACACAGAATGCTTCCAATGTTGATGTAGGCCATCTATAAAAGTTGCAGTATTAACATTGAATTACATTTTATGAAACTGAAGAGCCATATAGCCATACATCAGTATTATCTTTACATTGTCCGAACCAATTCAAGCGGTAACGTTTCCATTGCCAGCTGAAAATTCAGAAAAAGAAAATGGTTAAATGATTCTTCAATGTTAGTGAAGACTGATCAGTGATGAGAATGAGGATAAAATGTAGATACACCTACCCAGAGTCTTGGAGTTCTTGAGTCAGATTTTTTCAGCAATTTAGATAACTCTGACTGGAAGGTTATTACAATTGCAACTTTGAACTCAATTGAAAAGGGGCTGCATAAAAATACTAATAAAATGAGTCCTTAAGATTCAGTCTGCCATATCTATGAAATGTTACAAACATAAAGTAATTCATGAGAAGATATTTATGAAGTTAAAAATGCCAAAGTCCAAACTCAAACAAGTTGCATATACAAGAGTTCCTTTTCTAACTAAGATCTTTTTAGAAATAATGTTTAGCCTAACTTCTTTTAAGAAGAGAAGTAAAAATAAGTCAGACCAAACAAAACCTAGAAACCTATGAAAATAAGTTGATAACAACTTACGGATATGCCATTTCATAAGATATTTTCAAAAGTCCTTCCAAGCTCCAAACATGTCATAAGATAAGTCCAAATAAAGTTCTTACAAACACCCTTTGAGTCAAAACAATTTAGAGTCATTGTGTGCGCGCAGGTACATGTGTGTGTTTAGTAATTAGTTATGGATATATATTTACTCTATGAAATACACATCAGAAGAATATCCTCATGAATGAGAAACATACCCGGGAAGGATTGTTGGACAGGTCAAAAGACGAGGCAGTATTACATAGATAGGCAGAGTCAAATTACGGCACACATCTCCATCTGCTATCTGCTCAACAAAAAAGAGAATAAAAAAACTTGTTGAGAAGTGTGACATGCTCTAATACAAAACCAGCATCACTTGCCTGAGTTGTTTGAATCAGAGAGGTTTCAGTCACAATTTTTTCTCCATGAAGAATGGATTCAACGCGAAATAACTGAATGTCAATTGACTGAATTGGAACTGCTGATCGTTCTACAGTTAGCTCACCATTAAGAGGACTAGACAAAGAACATTGAGTACATATTTTTCCTGTCACCCGAAATCCACCTATTCAACAATAACTTCACATGAGTCCCATAAACTTTTTCCATTGATTCATACGACGAAACCAGAGGTTTCACTTATACCATGTTTAGATAAACAACTTATTAATTACTTATGGTACTAGTGTTGATCATATATGTGCATAAGTTATGACAAAAATCAAGTCAAACTGATCTCATATAAACTATAAGTTGTTTTGTTTTCATAACATATCCTAAAGAGCTTAAGATAATAAACTGAAAAGAACTTATGACATAGACTCTTCTAAACAGTCTCAGCACTGCTTATGCCAATAGATAAGCTCAAATTAGCCAATTTTCAAACAGACCCTTAATAGAGTTCAACTGTTCAAGCACACAACTACTGAACTTTCCAGTTACGGGTAAAACAAAATTAATATTGTTATATAAGATCAGAGTTACAAATTGAGATTTTTAGGCATGAAACATTGCACTAATTTGTTTTCTTTTCTATGTTTTATAGTTAGATTGGGAGAACATGTACATTCTTTGAAGATAAATCAACATACCAGATTTTAATTCAGGAAGAAGAGGATGTCGTTGAGTGTCTTGAGTAATGTAAAAAATGACCATCTCTGGAGGTATTGATCTTTGCAGAAGATCACCTGAAATTTTCCACCGACAGAAGAGATTAGTAATTTAATCATTCACAAATACATAAAAATTAAGAATAGGAGAGAATCAAAATATACCTTTATCACTTTCAATAATGAACTCTGTCGTTGCTGATAGTGATTTATGCAAGTATCCACGAGATACATCTACAGTCAATAAATACTATAGAAGCTATCAATCACCAGGCGGCTAAATTTTGTGAAATTTAAAAAGAAAAAAACAATGGTCGGAAAAATAATAATTTCATCATAGCAATCAGTTGCACAAGAAAGCACCACCAGGGTCTAGCACATGTGGTTAGTGCGCAGTGTGTGTAAATGTTGTAAACTCTAGGATACCGAGTTTGATTCCTACTGATAAAAGAAAATTGCACAACAAAGCACTTTAAAATAACATTTTTACCTGGATACTAATATCTGCCCCATGGAAAGTCTCATAAAATCTTTCTAAATTCTCGTCCTGTCTAAGATTCAATGAAAATGGTATCTGCCATACAGATTGCAAAACTTACAATGAACACAAGGAAGTAAGTTATATATATATTTTTAAACAGAACAGAGTGGAGGGAAGTAAGTTATATAAACCAAATATTAAACAGAGAAATTTGCAGATATAATACCTAAGCTTTGCTGATAAAAACAGTATGGTATCGATATCAAAGTGTTTCAAAAAACAATTGGTAAAGCAATGCCGAGTAAATTGAGTGAACTCGTGTACATATATGACAGAAAAAGCTATTCAATACAACATACAGCAATTAAAGCATCAATTGAAAGCAAGGCATAAAAAAACTAGAATTTGAATTTGAGTAGCTCAATATTTTTTATCCAGTAGACAACAAAAAATAGAATCTGTGCTTTGATATTTATTGACAATGGTATGCAATTAAATGATTATTTTTTTGACCAAGCAATTAAATGATTTAATCTTAAGAAATACTCGAAAAAATTCTACTTAAGCAATCACACCATATAAAACTGCTTTAAGTAGACAGTATTGCATTCATTCAATTGATATACTACCTCTGTTGTACCCGAACCGATCTTTCTGGAAGATTGGACCTCAACTGTCCTTTTCCTGTTTAGAAGACAATCATAAGAATCATGTTCACTTGTCCTATTATGTTTTTCATCCAAAAAGACTAAAATATGCTAGAAAACGTTGGTTAATTAGATATATGGCTTGGCAAAAAATGTGAAATGAAAGAAAATCAATAACAAAATTGAATAGTTTAACTAGATGAAGAAATAGGATTCTCAACATTGCAATACTGAATTGATATGGTTTTCATGAGGCAACATTGCATAATTGTTGGATGACTCATAGTCTAAAACATTCACTAATTAATTGGTGATTGAATTTAATTTAATAATCATTCGGTGTAAACAAATTTTACCAAGACTTCTTTTAAGTACATTTTCCTATCTGATCACATCATAATGATACTACTTGATACTTGTTTATGAGTATTGCAAGATGATGACGTACACTTAGATGGATTTGACTCCTCTAAATTGAGTAGAGAGTAAAGTGAGAAAATTGAGAGTTAATGTTTCAGGATCCGGCTTCTCTAAAGTGACCATCATCAACCATTGATTTAAAAATCAGAGGTAAATACTGCATGTGTGTAATCAAATCATGAATATGTTGAAATAATAATCTTTGATTGACTCACTTTTACACTTTACTCCCCTTAGAGAAGTCAAATTAAATATTTCAACAAGATCATGATTTGTTATACACAATGTAGCCAGGATCGAGTGCTGGTTCGTAGGATCTTACGATTCTACGTCCCACGGCACCTCAACCGTGCTTTGACTTCACTCCTGTTCGTTTTTGCTCTATCTTCCTCTGTTTTTTGCTGTTTTCCCCCTGTTTCCTCTATTTTTTTGCTTGTTTCCTCTGTTTTTCATCTATTTTCTCTGTTTCTTTGCTTGGTTCCTCTATTTTTCCTCTATATTCTCTGTTTATATATCTCAACACTATCAACAACCTACCGATCCTACTTACGAACCGTGTTACGTTCCTCGATCAATCATTGATACTAACTACATTGGTTATACATGTTTATGTAATATCAACCATTGATAAAGGTTCATCAACGGTCAGTATTATACACTTTAACTCTAAAGTGAATTTCTCACTTTAAAGAAGCCTAATCCTGATTAGATTTCTGAGTAAAAGTTGCAAATACTATTCATGTATACTTATCAAACAGCTAGTAATTTCTCTATGAATGTTCAACAATATTGTCAATCGAGGATCATGGATAAAAGTGGTTTGTTGGTTCAAATTCTGCTATCTGCCACTATTTGACAATACTTTCAACTATATAACATATCGCGGAACAATAGCAATTTGTTCAAATTCTACAACGCTATAGCTCTATAGCGTCGCCATAGCCGCTTTTTGACAACATTGCCTGTCAAGATGTCCATAATTTGTTATACATGTTTATGTCACATCAACAGTTGACTTGTTCATGCATGAATGATTCATATTACTCGCTTTAAGCTCTAAATTGAGTTCCACACTTTAGAAACCGGATCTTGATGAGATTTTTTTGTAAAAATTGCTTATACTATCCATGTATACTAGTAGGCATGTTTGCTTGGATTGACTTAAGTTGAGTTTATTTATGGCAAAAACATTTGCGAGACTGTTCGGAAACTTACGCATGTTCATATGCAATTTTCAACTTATTTCTATAAGCTCTTTAAGATAGCTTATGAAAACAACTTATGACTTATATGAAAACAGTTTGATTTTATTTTATCTTTTGCTTTAGAAATAGCTTAATACATAAGCACTTATATGATAATTGCTTTTACAACGAAAGCCTTATTGTACTACTAGTAATCTCCCTATGAATGTACAACAAACAAATACTTTCAAAAGTAATTTGTCAACTTACACAATTGGGATTGGCTTAATCACACCATAGAATGACTCAACAACCCCAGCTGATCCTCCACGAACCTTCAAAATCATCAAAAACAATTAAATTCAACTAAATCCATTATTAAACCCAAATTCAAATACCCTTTTGTTCAAATTCAACTGGGTCAATCAAAGTTTTGCAAAAGGAATAATTTTTTAGCATAAAGTTTACATTTTTACATAAATTTTTTATGAGGAAGCAAACAAGAAAAGTGTGGTACCTGTAAATTGACAGATCCTTTGATGGTAAGACGAATTCCATAGTGTGAAATTGAAGACTGTGTTTTTACAATGATTTTTCCTTCTAGAAGTTCCTGAAAATTCAAATCATCAAAGGAAAAAATTCAGGGTCTCACTCTATATGTACATAATAAAACTAGAGTGAGAGAGAGAGAGTTATACAGAAGGGCGATAGATACGATTGGGACGAGAGAGTTTGAGGTGAACAGACATTGCTTTAAGCTTTGTGTGATGCTTCCAATGGCATGAAAGAAGGGGTGTACGTGGCTCGATTTGGGTTGAGTTTACACAAGACCCGAACTATATACGTATTTTAGTTTGAGTTAGGTAAAATGTTCATCCGTTATATTAACGGGTAGGTTTAGGCAAACCCACTAATTTTCGGTTTGGTTTGGGTTGGGTAGTGGGTTACGCAATATTATTTTTTGTTAATATGAAATGACTAAATGACGAGTCCTTGAATTTTTTTTCATAAAAATTGCTCAACTTTTTATTTTCTTAAAATAATTATGTAACTTATTTTCACTATATTTTAGCATCATAAAATAATACATTTTAATATTAAATGAAAAATTTAATTATAGAATACTTGAAACAAATTAAAGTTGGATGACGTAAAATTGCTTTAGCATCAAAGTAACTATAAATTGCAACATCATAATTTGTAACTCTAACACTTTTTTATTTTCAATATAGAGGATGTGTTGTGTCAATTTTAAAAATTAGACTAGATTTATGATCAAAAACTTTGTTATTCTTCTTCCTTACTATGAAAATGAAATTAAAATTTGAAAATTAGGGTAAGTGGGTTTATTGCATATGGGTTCGGTTTTACCCAAAACCCATTATTTTTTATGAGTTTTTCATTTTTTAAAACCATATCCACCCAATCACCCAACTCAACCCAACCCACTTTTTTGGGTGGGTTTGACGGATTTTTTGGGTTTACCCAACCCATGTACACCCCTACATGAAAGGGTGACATTGGAAGTTCGAGGTTTAATTGTCCCTAATTACATTTTTTCATATTTATGTTTATTTGCCTTCTAGTCCCTTTAATTTTCTTGTATTGAGAACAATAACAACAATTTTTCACTGTTACGAGCATTCTCTTTTGGGTTAACAGTGCTTTACCTCATGTAATATAGGCCATTTTCAGGTTTGTCCTTGTATTTTTTTTTTGATTTGGTCCTTGTAAAGAAAAATTGTTTTAAAATACCCCCTAGGTTATGTACAAAATCGATGATATGGCAGGGGGTAAACTGAAATTTGTTCAAATTACCAGGGGTAAACCAAAATTTGCTCAAATTACAGGGGAGTAAACTGAAATTTTCTCAAATTACAAGGGGCGAAATTTGCCATGAAGGTCCAAAACAAAAAAAAATATTACAAGGACGAAAAAAAATAAAATTACAGGATGGAAAACTGAAAATGACATATATTACAAAGGGTAAAGCACCATTAACCCTTCTATTTTTTTAACATTTTGTGTTTGTTTGCTAAGACGTCACAATAAGTGAAATCACTACAGAATACCACATTAGCGTTCCTTCTCATTTTTTCAAGTTTATGAAAGCTAAAAACGCAAGTTTGCCACTTCCACCGGCAAACCAAAATCATGATCTTTCTAACATTCACTTTTTTATTGGATGAAACTCACACGAGTCTCAAACTTTGGGAATGGATCGCACTTAAAGTTGAGACCCACTTGAATTTCACCAAATACAAGGATGAGTGTTAGAGAGAATGCTAGAAAGATGATATTTATGACATTTCTCTAGTTGTCATTAACATTGTTTGAATTATTTCACTGCTATGAAGGTAATATTGTAATCTTTGAATACTTTATATAGCCCATGTGTCTGCATGAATGAGTAAGCAATTATTTACGATCAAATTTCTCCTCTCATGTTAATCTGAAATGGTCCCTTATATTTGTAAAGGTTTCCAATGGTCCCTTCAAAATTTGTGGTCAAACTAATTTCTAACAAGGCATTTTCTGCAGCTTCTCCAATGGTGCTGAAATGTGTGTTTCTATCTATGGCTTCTTCCATGCATCAATTCGTCATTCCGACTTGTCACATGTTAGATACAACTCCCCGTGAATCGCTAACTCCTCTAGAAATTGTCACAATCATTGACGAATTTAGTGATATTTTGTCGAACCACACATATTACCGCCTATTATACCCGATTTTGATCACAAAATCCCACTTAAAGAGGAATTTAGTGACTATAGAAGACTTAATCAAGTTAGAATGCTAATTCCACTTATTGAAGACCTCTAGTTAGAATGCAAGCTGGAGAAGAGTACAAAACCTCATTCAAAACACATGGTGGCAATTTTGAGTACTTGGTAATGCCGTTTGGCTTGACCAATGCACCGACAACATTTCTATCTTTAATGAACAAGGTATTTCAAATGTTCTTGAGAAAATTTGTGGTTATTTTCTTTGAATGATATCCTTGTATATAGTCCTTCACTACAAGAACATGTCTTCAACTTAAAATTGGTCTTTGACACCATAAAAACACACGAACTACCTCTGAAGCGATCCAAAACACACCAATTGAGTAATATACGCGGTACAAAAATGGAGTGCTTATTTGGCACACATACATTTCATTATATAGACTGATAAAAAAAAACATCAAATATACATTGGAGAAAAAAATCTCCATTTCTTTGTGGAAATCTTCTCAAACACTAAGATACATATCCGAAGTTTGCATATTATGATAAAAATGGTAATAGAAATAATATCATAAAAACCATAATAAGAGTAATAGGAGAACATCACATTTACTTCCATATAAAAGAGGAAGCATAACAAGCTATCCAAGCTAAAAACAACACAATTATAAGTGGAAAGGTTGTTCACACTGAACTAAATATATTCATTACACTACATATGACATAACATAACATAAGAAAGAAGCATCATTTTTTCTTGGCAATGAACAATCCCCATATCTGCTCACCAGCTACACCTCTCATCTGCTTAGCCTTCCATCTTTCAACAATTTCATTATAGTCATCCTAAAAATGAAGATTTCAACAATGAATTATTGTTTTGAAACTAAAATAAAACAAGTACATCAAAATTTAAGAGTTTGTTTAAGATTTGTTTCATGTACTCGAATAATTGTAGCGAAACAATGAAACTTTTTGTTTATTGTTTCCTATACAAATATTTGAAAACGGCTAAAATGAAACAAGGCGACGGTTCTATAATTAAAATTAAAAATTGTCGATTAAAACTAGTTTATTAAAATCGAGAGTTTAGTTAAGTCGTGAAGTTTTAATAGACCCGACTCTTAAACTTGTTAGTAAAATCGAGAGTTTACCAATTTTCTGAGTTTATAAAAAATATAGTTAATTTAAATGTTAGTTAACTTGTCTTTATCACTAACAATTGTAAACTTGCATAATTCTTTAAGAGTTAACACAAGAGTTTAATGAAAAAAAATGCATTCTAATAGTCATGTCCAAAGCATATAAGAAGCTCACCTCAGAGAAATCATCAATGAAATCAACCTTCTTGTTCTCAAGGGCATTTAACTCCATTTGTAGAGTTTTCAAGAACTGAAACAAACAAAATTTGTTAGAACAATACAAGGACAATAAAATGGTACTATACAACAAAGTAATAAGGAGTATGTGACACACCAAATTGGTTTGATCAACAGCAATGACATCATCAAATCCAGCATTCTCAAGCATCTGTGAAGGATTTAGAATATGAGTTGCATATCATGTAATAGAAATAATTACATATCAAATTAATCCTTAAATGATAAAAAGAAGGGAAATGCTAACTAGTGCCCTAGGTTAGCATGACCCTAAAAACGATTTTTTCTTTTTTAAAAATATCAAAATTAATTCCTAAATTATTACATATCAAATTTTCTTATAATATGTAATAAACTGGCCATAAATGATAAAAAAGAAAAGTCATATAATTACAAAGGTACTATACCTGAAAATATGCTTTCATGTCATGGATATAATATCCTCTCTTTTTTATATACTCTGCATATTCAACTGAAAGACTTCCAACGCTTTTGCAATAGTCAGTAATTAAAAGTGTACCTCCAGGCTTCAACCACTTATAAAATGATCTGAACAATGTTGGTTTATCCTGATAAAATTCATAGAACATTTAATAACTAAATGTTACAAATTTTTTTTTTTTTTTTGGAGCATATCAAATAAAAATCTCCCTTACTTTGATGTGTAATAAGGTGTCGCGACTGTAGATTACATCGAATGTTTTCTCAGGATACGTTTTTTTCGTGCAATCAACGCATTCAAATTCTACCGCGTATTTGAGTCCGATGGCACGTTCGATAGCTAGAGAAATCATGTTTATGGAGAGGTCAATAGCAACAACCTCAACATCAAAATTTTCAGCCATGTAAAAGTCACCACCTCCAATACCACAACCAACATCTAGTACTTTTTGACCTGGCTTTAGTCCTAACTTTGCCACAATTTCCCTTGTTGTTTCTGCTCAAGAATTAATCACTTTTCTATGTTAGAAATCTTTGAAATTGCTATGCATGATTGATTAAAAAAAATAATACAAATGACATCTTTGATACTATAATTAGAATAATCGACATGAAATCAAATGGTCTAAGCAGGAGATATAATCACAACAAAAACCGTATTATATCAAAAGACATAATCCGAGTAAAAGTAGTATTTTGAATGAACGTGATTCACCAGTAAACCATCAATAACGGTCGTTGGATATGAAAGAATTCTAAAAAATGGTTTAGCTATTAATATATCCAATCGTTATCATCGATGGTTTACCAGAGAACCACGTCCACTTTTGCGAATCTAAACCGAATTTAAAACAACGTCCCTAAAGGAAAGGAATTATATATGAAGAACATTCTTACCAAGTCCTCCTGTGCTCACAAAGCCTTGACCATAAACATGTTCATAGAGTAAGATATCCTTATGGTTATACTCAACACTATCTAAGAACCGTTGGAACCTTCTATCATCTTGTGATTTAACTTTTTGCCATATCCAACAAATCTGCATGACAAAGAGTTACTAGTTTAATTATATATATTGTATGTTAATTAAATAAGATATGATGAAATATTAGATCATTATAGTTAAAAGAAATATAATTTTTTTCATATGACCTGGTTTTGATTCTTCTTATTTCTAACATAAGCTCCAATGCATTTGCATCCCACAAGAGAAAGCTCAAAGGAGTTCCCATTATCATCACTCATATGACACTCTTTAAATACCTACATGAAAAAGGGAAGGATAATGATAAAAATTAAAACATGTCTTTACCATCAAAGTTTACAACCATATCCCGTTGACATAATCGTCAGCTCAATCATAATCGTCTGATTATTAAACATGTTTGACTTTAATCATAACTAAATTAAATTCATATTCTTTTATGTAATGTAACTGGTCTATCTCCATAAAATAAAAGTCACAACATTCTCCGAGTCCAAATTAAGTCGATGACAACCTCGTCTATAATCAAATAATTGTTTTTGGACTAAGAGTGAATAATAATTACACTGAGAACAAACCTTAGTGTAAAATCTTGGTTCCCTATAGTGAGTTGGATTGTATTTTCTCTTTGAATCTCCAGATTGGTGGAAACAAGATTCTCTAAAGAATATACATCCATCAACATTTAACCATTTGACCATCCTTTCAGCTAAGTTTTTAACCTGAAATTAATCAAGGGAGAAATAAAATCCTTAGCAAAAAGTGATGGCAAGGAAACAATATTAATATTAGTATAATGTATGACTACACATGCATTAAGGGACACAAATGGAAAATTCTAAATTTGAATCATCTATTGTCAAAATACAATTTAGTTAGAACATTGAATCAAGATCGGACAGTTGAAATTTCGATTTCACTAAATCGAATTTCAAATAGAAAATTGGATTATGAATAATTAGATTTTGATTTGACGGTCCAGATGTGTTGATTGTATATATTTTGACTTTATATAATCCAAATCCACAAATTCGATGCTTAATAGAAAAACAAAAAACATACCTCTTCATCTGAAAGATACATGAGTAACCAATTTGAGAATATCAAATCAACTGATCCTTCAGAAATATGCAAGTTTGGAGATGTGACATCAGCACACATGAACTTGATATTCTTATGGTGTCCATTAGTATTTTCATTCTGCAAAAATATTGTATGATATTCAGGAATTGTTTCACAATAAATATAAGTATTACCAATTTATCTTGATAATTATCAATCATAAATATGTAGCTATGAAGTATTGAATGAGACACGGACATTGAACACAATACAATCAATAACATGTCTAATAGAGATAATTTGAGAAATTGATAAATTAAATGTAATCAGATGTGTCAATGTCATTTTAGTATCGAACATCGAACACATCTTCAATACGAAGTTTGGTGCTACATAAATATTTATAGCAGTAATCAAGAGACTGTAGTTACCTTCTTTATTGCACTCTCAATGAAGTCCACAGCAAGCAATTGCCCAGCTTTCTGAGCCAATTCAGCTGTAAATCTTCCAATACCTGCTCCAAGCTCTAAAACTGATTTTCCTTCATATGATGGTAATAGAGAAAGTACCTATACGTAATTTAAAATAGATGAGTCCAAAAGACATTCAAGCTGACTAAAAAATAAAGAAATAAATATTCTATTATCTTGTTAATAATAATAAATAATTTTTTTTGAACAAGCAATAATAATAAATAATAAATAGGCCTTGTTCTCCACTTAGAATATAACATGTGAACATGAAAATGTTTGAGACAATTATGAGCCTTTTCTTTTGGTAAAGAGACGGTTATGGACTTTGAGGTAAGAAGCAGAAGAAAATAAGTGAAAAATATGATAGGTGATATGAATGAAAAAAAAGTTAAATATAAAATAAATAGAAATGGAGAAAATAAAAGAAGTGAAAAATTGTCCCGTAAACATAATTCAGATAATGGACTGAAATTTAAACTTCAAACATCTTACTTTTTCACCATAAAAATAAATTCTAATCACTAAGTTACTTCATAAAATACAACAAATGAAAAAAAAAAAAAATCATCGTCAAAACAAGAATTTTTTTGGTTGAGATGAGCTTTTTAGTTTCATGTAGTGGGGGCATTATTAAAGTGGGGACAAAAGTAAAATTTCCAATAATTAACAACATAAAAGAAAATTGTGGGGGCAACCACCCTAAATTAGTAAAATGTAGATCTGTCACCAAAGAGGATGAGAAATAATGGAAGAAGACATGTATGAGTTTAGATTTTACACAAATAGAAATATATTAATTCAAGAGTATATCAAAATAGACACATATTCAACATTGTTAAATACATAAATGATGAATGTGTGAAGATACTCACAACACCAAAGTTAATAACTTACAACGATAAAATGCCTACAAATAATACGATAAAATTAAATTGACCAGAATATTCATGTCTTTGGATCTGCAACGTTGACAACCAAATTATTGATTAAATTTGAAATTGACTGAATCCGATCTTTCAATAGAAACCAAACTAACACCAAAACAAAATAGTAAATCAAACAACGGCACACAAGACAGTGAACAACACAACATCACACTCAAATGATGAAATCACGAAAAAACACAAAAGACGAAACTCGATATATGTGGAAACCACTTGGTTAAATTAAAATAAGAGAAAGAAGATGAATTAGGGTGATTTTAGGCTAAAAAAATATCCAAAACTACCCCTCTTAGATGGATGATGGAGAAAGAGAACTTAGAGAGAAGGTCAAGTTCCTCTCTTTGAAATACATATTAGAATCATAAGTAATTTTCAATTCGTTTTAAACAATAATATGATATGACACACTGGTCCAACTCTCATAGAATCGAAGTTGCGCTCATATGTTTTTAATTAATGTTGCATTTGATATGCTAAAAAAGGAACTAGACATGACAAATTGTGTAGTCCATTTTAAACTCAAAATCTTACCCCCCTCAATAAACCACAATACAACCCTTTGTCTCTAATACAAGTTGTCTAAAATACTAATCTTTTATTAACCAATTGTCGTACAAGACAAAAAATCGTTCAATACCTCAACAGTTTATCATATGTTGTTTTGTCTTCTATTGTGTTGTTATATCCAATACTTACTGTTTAGCCGATCAAACACACCCTAAATATACATTTAAATTGGGTTTTTTAGTAGGCCGTTAAAAAACGATAAAATTGGAAGTCCGTTTAGACCGGTTCAAAATAGATCAATAGTCTGTTTTGTCGACTCTAATATATAATATATCTTGATGATCGAAATCCATAAATATTGGATTCATATTGATCTTGTACAACTTATTATAGTTTAATTTATACTTGCAGTTTTTTTAAAGAAGTTAAACTAGTTCATCCAAATATAATTAACATCAGGTAACTACAATTTATTAAATTTGTTATATCTCAAAATATATTCAACGAATATCCTTGAATACACACATTTTTTAATGGTAAATATTAACAGGTTAATTTTTTTAAGGGAGTTATTAACATGTTAATTGTTATGATAGTTTTTCGTCACGAATAAATAAATATATATATATATATATATATATATATATATATATATATATATATATA
>Ga0315915_1000065_pt1 | contig 70284 bp, 34 predicted proteins | sample MpolbnodulesMG_FD_207738 | JGI IMG/M metagenome (GOLD analysis project Ga0315915, IMG submission 207738) | Medicago polymorpha root nodule microbial communities from Los Angeles, California, United States - branched nodules | ecosystem: Host-associated > Plants > Roots > Nodule | place: USA... | reverse complement strand
CATAACTCCCCCACCTTAGTCTCCTTATGATTCGACAATGAAAATAATCTAGGATATTTATGCCGGAAAGACAACTCCCCTCTCCACGCTACCTCCCAAAAACTCGTAGACATCCCATTCCTCACCCTTCTAGTGACTTCGGAATTGAACCAATTCGAGCCATCCAACCGAACCAAGTCCCTCCACCATTTTGAAGCAAAAGAAGGCACAACATACTCCTCTCCTATCGGCCTCTCACCAATTGAGCTACCATATTTTTCCTTCAACACCTCCTTCCAAAGAACATCCCTATCCGCCAATAACCGCCATCTCCACTTAGCCAATAAACTTAAATTAACCGCCCTTACATCCCGCACCCCCAAACCTCCTTCCTTTTTTGGCTTACAAACCAAACTCCATTTAACCCAATTAATTTTTCTACCACCCCCCACCCCTCCCCAAGAAAAATAAGTTTATTACCCTAAAAAACAAAGTATTTGAATTGACATTCAGCCGATAATGTGGTTAATAGTGACTAATTTGATAGGGAGAAAGGTGTGAGAAAACATTGTATTTCAAAAAACATCAAACAGCTATCGGTGAGAATAAACATAAAAGGATAGTGTGTTCCTTTTTATATACCTCCAAGTCTGCAAACGCAATTTCAGGTTCTACCATCCAAAATTCAGCCAAATGCCTGGAAGTGTGAGAATTCTCTGCACGAAATGTTGGGCCAAATGTATACACACGCATAAGACTCAGCTTGAAGCTGACCAGAAACAGTCAAAAATGCTTGACGGGCAAAGAAATCTTTAGCATAATCTACCTTTCCGTCCTTTCGAGGAATACCGGGCTGAAGTTTAGATCTTTCTTCCAGCTTGGATACATTTTCTTTAGCTTTGTTAAGTTCATCCACAGCAGCACTAATCTCCTTCTCCACAGCAGCACTAACCTCCCCCTTCTCCTGAACAACAAGCTTAGCAGCTTCAACATCAGATTCAGTAGGAGGAGGATTCTGTATCAGTTCCTTCTCCAACCTCTCTGCTTCACTGAACAGAGTTGTCACTTGAAACATTTCACCAGCACCCTCACAATCACTAGTCGTGACAATTGGCGTGTGCACATAAAGAAACCCATGCTTGGTGAAAAATGTATGTGTAGCACAAGCAAGAGCATTCTGAATCCGAGCAACAGCAGATATCTGCATTCACACCACCCAATAATAACATGCATAAAATGTACTAGCTTCAGAAGCATAAATCAATTTCACCATTGCATCAACAAAAATGAAAACAAAAGGTAAAAGCAACTGGTTTATTATTGAATAAAGAGTCACGTTGAATAAAAAACCAACAACACTCAGTCTGGTGCAGATAAATATAGTTCCCAATTCACACGATGTAAACTACTAAACTAAAATTTGTGAATCAGAAACCTACCATTGAACAAGAATTAATGTAATTAGCAAAGGTTTGTTCCCAATACACTTAGGAGCTAGGACTATAGAAATTTACATACTCCTGCATATAAATTGAGAGGAAAAAACAAATAAAAAGAAGCATACCATGTTGGTTCTGGAACGAAGGTGAACGAAGTTACGCAAGAACTCAAGACTCTTATCAGGAGTGAGTCTCAATTTAGGCAAAGGATATTTAGCAGGATCAACAGGACCAACATGAAGAACCTTATCAGCGCGAAGCTCGATCTTATGTTTCTGTTTCGCACCAGAAGGAGGAAGTTTGAGATATCCATCAACAACAACACAAGTTCCAGTAAGAACAAGTTGTCCAAGATCAGCAAGCGAAGCTTCCACGATAACTTGAAGGTTACCGGCGCAGGTTCCGTCGTTCAGTGCCAAAAAAGCAAAAGCGTCTTTATCAGCTTTTCTTCCGGTTTTCACCCATCCTCCGATTCTTGCTTTCTTGCCTGCTAAGCCTGATGGATTGAATCGGGACGCGGTCTGAGAATTCAGCTTCGGGAACCTCGTCAAGGGATAATTGATCGGACGGTGGTGATGAGAGGTCTGACATTGTTGTTATGCGGTGGCGATGGATACTCAGAGTTCTTAAGAGAAAGAAAGCAAAACCCTAATACGAAATTGTGTTTTGAAACCCTTCTCTTCTGTTAGTGAGTGAAGAGTATATACTCGGGTAACTTGAAACCCAAGTTACCCTTCTCTACTATTGACTTGGGCTTGAGATACGCGGGTAACTTGAATTTATTGTCATCTGACATGTCAGCGTTTTTTATTTATTTTTTTATTGATCAATTTAGCTAGGGTGTATGTGTGTGAGTTTGAGTTGAGTTTGACCAAACCCAAGATCGAACTATATATGATACTCCAGTTTGGGTGATGTAGAATAACCACCGTTACATTATTGAGCTGTTTTGGACAAACCCACTCATTTATGGTTTAGGCTGGGTTGAGTAGTGGGTTACCCAATTTTTTTTTCGAGTTTTTTTTTTGTTAAATTAAATGACAAAATGATGAGTTCTCATATTTATTCATAAAAAATACTCAAATTTTTATTTTTTTTATTTTAAATTGTGTAACTTATTTTCACTATATTTTAGCGTCATAAAATAATAAATGATAATATTAAATAATAAATTTCATCGTAAAATACTAGCAACAAACTAAAGTTGCATGACATAAAATTGCATTAACATCAAAATAACAAAAAAATGTAACATCTTAATTTGTAACTCTAGCATGTTTTAATTTCCAATATAGATATCTTGTGTCTATTTTGAAAATTAAACTTGATTTATGACCAAAACTTTTGGTGTTCTCCCTCTTTCCTATGTGAAAATAGAAATAAAAATATGAGTATTATTGGATTTATTGGATATGGGTCTCGTTTTACCTGAAACACATTATTGTTTATTAGTTTTTCCTTTTTTAAAACTATACTTACCTAGGACCCAACTCAACCCACTCTTTTTTGACTTTTTTGAGTGTGTATGATCGGGTTTTTTGGATTGATCAAACCCATTTACACCCCTAATCAAAACTATAAGATTAGTTTTATCCGAAGGAAAACAAAATTTCTTGCTCACACACCCTTACAAGGTCAAAATCAGACCAGTGTTATTAGAAGGAAATTCAGACAACTTATTTTAGCAGTTTTTCTGCCGGTTACTAGATAGGCCGGTTTTCATGTGCATCTGGACCGGATTGGTGTCCGGTTTCTGGCTAAACCGATCTGATTTTGATTAACTTGGTTAAAAACATGTGGACTGGAAGAAATTTTTTTTTTATAGAAAATTAACTACAAAATTTCGTAACTCGTAAGAATTTTTTTCAGTAAAAAAAGAAACTTATAATAAGAATAAGAATATGTAACAACTCAAAACATGTTTATCCTTGGTTTTTATATCACTAATTATTTGGTTTTAGACGAAGAATAAATTTGAAAAAAATGACCAATTGGTGATATAGAAATTCATTTTCATATTACAATTTACAAGACATGTGTATAATTTTTATCTTAAGTCAAATAAGATGAAATCAAACCCGTATTAATTTATCCCCGTGAGCTTAACTCAGTTGGTAAGGACAATGCATAATATATGCACTGTCCAGGGTTCGAATACCAGCCACCATTAAAAAAAAAACTGTATTAGTTTTATGTAATAAACTATTCGATGAAATACATTTTTTTCCAATCCTAGAACATTTTACGTTTAACATTTTTTTCCAATCCTCAGTTGGCATGGATATACATTGAAAAATGCAGGGGTTGGGGTTCGAACTTCGGACACCCCACTTATTCACCTTTAAAAATATGAATTCTAACCACTAGACTACTTGACAAAAAAAAAAAAAAAAAGAATTCTGACGTCAAGTTCGTCAACCATCTTTTACTAATTAGTTGAGGTATAACTAGTTGAGTATAAGTTTTTCACGATTTAATATTTTATAAATGATGCATAGTTTAGTTGAGAAGTTTAAATGGTTTTTAGAAGAAAAATGATATTCCTATAACCATTTTGAGATAATTTTTAAACAACTTTTTTCATATTCTCATTGTATTTGAAAAATGATATTTATACAACTATTTTGTGATAACTTTTGGACAGCTCTCTTTCATATTCACGTTGTGTTTTTATTTTCTCTACTGTTTTTGACCAATAAAAGAAGAGACAAAAAGTTGTCCCAAAATAGATTTACAAAATATCATTTCTCTTAATGAGGAATGCTAGCAACACAGTCTCTTTGATCAGTTAAATTTCATATGGGAACCACCAAAATTATATGGGACCCACATGATTTGGTGGGACCCATGTGAATTCTAACCAATCAAAGAGAGTGTGTTGAAAAGTGTGTTGCTAGCATTTCTCTTAATGCAAATAGGTTGTCCTTGACTAAAATAGTGTTTTAAGTTGTATTTTCATCTAATTGGAAAAAAGTTCAAACCTTTGATAACCAATAGATTAACTAACAATAAATAACTTGCTCATTAAGTTAAGTCTTATTATAGTTAATTAGAATGGTGTATAAGTCAAAATAGGATGAATATAGAACCAATGAATAAGTAACTTAACTAAAATAGTGTTTTAAATAGGAGTTGAGATTAGTTTCCATCTATAACTAAAGAGAAAAGGCAGTATGGACTTTTACCTGCCCATAACATAGCAATCGAACACACCAAAGACAACAAGGCTGTACTACTGGTTATATACAATTGTTTTTACTCTCTAATCTTTTGTTTCCCACCACTTTTCTCTTCCTCATTAAGTTTGGTTCTTGTTCTGTTACCAGTTTGAAATTGGTTATGAACATGGAAGTGTGGATATTTTAGCTTTGAACTTGAAGGGCATTTGAGTATAGAGGATCAGATGTGTGTGTGTCAATTCGTTGCTGGTATTGTTGGCATGTTAAAAAATATATAAAGTCATCATTATGTCTATATTTTGTTGCTTTTTCAGTTTCAGATTCTCCACTATTACCAGTATTGTTTACTTACAAATGAAGTTCAAAGCTGATTGAAGAAAAAGATGTAGCAGGTTTGTAATTGTTTTAGTTCCTTATATGTTATTAATTTAACATCTGATCTGAGAACTAAAAATGCATTTGTTCATTGGAGTATGCTTCTGTTAGAATAAGGAGTTTATTTTCGTTGCTTGCTTTGATGTGTTAGGTAGGGAAGTTTATGTTAGAATGATACAATAATAAGGATTTTTGAAAAGATTGTGAGAAGAATGTTCTGCAATCATCCGAGAGACTGCAATTAAGTAGAGATGGGTGAAAAATACCGTATGCATAATGCGGTATTATGTTTTTGTAATGGTGGGGGCAAAACGTTGGATGATATCAAAGCTCATAGAAGCCATTACCATCACTTCACATGTGATGCCAGAATGAAAATTAAAGTCAGCATTTGGCTTAAAAAATTGATGTTGAAGACAAATATAGCATTTTAATCAGAGGAGTGGTACTGTTTGATGAGGACAAATGGGAACGAGTGTATAAAACGGTTGTGGGTTTACGGTTAAATCTACCTAATTGCTGCTTGAAAAACTTCATTTGTCCCAACTGGATAGATCCCTTCTAGAGTACTATTTTTTTCAAAATATTTGGAAGAGTTGGGCTCCATCTAAGGTTTAGGCTTTTCTTGGCAACCTTGAGCTGAACAACTGTTTGATGTGTGATCAGTCAGCGGAAAATTCGTTCCATTTATTTTTAAATTTTCATTTTGGGTCAGATATTTGGCGTGCAGCTTCTCGTTGGTCAGGGATAGTCCTCATTATCCCACCAAACCTTTTCATATTCATTACTAATTTAATAGAGTTGGAATGATCGCCTTTTCAGTAATCTAAGGAGTAAGGAGGGTTGATCGCTAATTTGATATGTAGTCTTGTGGTTGATATGAAGGGCAAGGAATGATCGCCTTTTCAATAATATTGTCGTGTCTGCTGAAGAGGTGATAGATAAAATTAAGGTGTTGGCTTGGCCTTGGTATCTTGGAAGAGTGGAATTGAATCTGCGTATGTATTATGAATGGTCTTGGGACTCTTGGAGTTGTTTGGAAAGGCTAATCATTTAATGCTCTATGGTCTGCCTCACTTTGTTGTGCTTTTGGATGTTTTAGTCTCTGCTCAAATCAGCTGTGATCCTGTCTCTTTTGCTGTTTGTTTTGGCTTTTTTCATTAGGTTGCTGCGTTACTTTCTTATCATAATGTTAACAGAAGCTTCGGCATCTTAATCGGCGGCTGCTTTTGCTTCTGGTGTAGAATTTGGCTGTTGTTGTCTTGTGCTTGGGGCTATTGCTGCACCTTTCTGCTATACTGCGGTCTTGCACAAACTTTGACTGGGTTTTACATTGTAATATTTTAATGTTAAATCTATTAAAAATAGATTCCTTGTGTACTACATGTCTATACATTATTCTTTCAGTATAAATAACATCAGCATAACAATTCTTTAAGCATCAATAACATCACAATGCTTACAGATAAAAATGGTAAAATGAAAACACAAGTAAAGCTAAAAAGTTGAAAAGGCAATGGTTTGCTGTAAACACTAAGGGATCTATTTTAGAGGTGTTTGTTTCACCTAGGAAAAATATATTTTAGAGGTGTTTTGTTTCACCTAGGAAAAATACCGCTGGCTTATATTATGTCAAAAGATCTAGGTTCTCTCAATTCACCTTATATTATGTCTAAGCTCATCTCAAATTTGCCATGAAAGATCTAGGTTCTCTCGGTTATTTTTGGGTATATTTGTTACAACTCACAAGATATTAAGAAGTTATTTTTCTTTGCCAAAAGAAATACGTAGAAGAAATTATTAAACACACATGTATGTCCACTTGCAAGGCATCAACTACACCAATTGACGTATACAAAGGCAAAACTTAGTGGTTCTTCAAGAAACATATCATGATCCAACAAATATAGTAGCCTTGCATGCTGAAGCATTACAATACTTGACATTTACTATACGAGATATCTCTTATGTAGTTCAACAAAGATAATTGCTCTTCTGCCATTTGTTTTTGCTCATTCCCGTCAAAATACCCGAGTTAACTCACGTAGGTGTATTTTCAGCGTGAGTAAACTCACGTAAGGCAGTAATGAGCAAAAACATATGGAAGAAGAGCAATTATCTTCAACAAATGTGTTTGTTAGCACAACACCTGTTGCATTAAAACAAATCTTCCGTTACATTCATGGCACCATTGAGTTCGGCCTCCATATGTATCCCTCCTCCCTCGACAACCTCATCTCTTATGAAGATGCATATTGGGCTAGATCTTCATACACTAGAAGATCTACCCCGAGTTATTATGTATATTTTAGTGATAATTTGAAGTCCTGGTCCGTGAAAAGACAACATATGTTGTCTAGATCGAACGCAGAGACTGGATACTAATAAGTAGCTAATGTAGTGTCTGAAACATGCTGGATTAGAAACTTACTTTTGGAGCTACATTGCCCTGTGAGTTGTGACAAAAGCTACTTTGGTATATTGTGTTAACGTAAGCGCAATATATCATCATCAACACACCATGTTTGTTGAGATGAGTATACACTTTGTGTGTGAAAAAGTTGCTCTTAGTCAACTACATGTGATACACACTCCCTCTGGTTGCCAAATTGTTGACATATTTATAAAGGGACTTCCATTGCAACTCTTTGATGAGTTTATAATAGTTAAACAATTCGTCAACCATCAGTTTCTACTATAGGGTGTGTTAGAATATTATAAATCTTATGTATTAATGTGTATATTATTAGAAATAATTAGAGATAATTGTGTCCTTACGAGCTTAACTCAGTTGATAGGGACAATGCATAAATATATGTAAGTTCGAACCCCGGACACCAATTTTTTTTTTAAAGATAATTGTGAATAATTAGCCAACGATTGTACAAGAGAACATAACTCTTCTACATCCAAAACAAAACAAAAACGAGGAGTACATAAATTAGACAGCATTATTGAAAGAAGGAGTTCAAACTCCCTAAAAATTGCTACTACTCTGGACTCGGGTCTCAAAAAGTTGGTTGGGACAACTACCAATAAAAAGTGGTATACAGTTTTATTTTATTTTAAGGGAAAAAGTTAAATACAATCTCCTTTCGTAATCTTGTTAAACAATTTAAAAAGGGTCTTGTTAACAAATGTCTCAGGGTACTCTTTAAGCATTACAAATTTATCAATTATTTTTTTAATAAATCAACTATTACAATTTTCAATACACTCAATACACAATTTTTCATAAAAAAACTTACTAATTAAAGTGTTTAAAGAGTGCCCCTATTCCAGAGACACTCGTTAACATTTTTCATTTAAAAATGTTTTGCCTTTTCTTGCTGCGTGTTTAAGGACACGCTGCCAATGGAGACCTAGCTAAAGATTTTTTTTTCCTTATTACACCAATTAGCCATTGGTTATGCACAAGCTCTCCTATTCATATCATTTTCAAAGCATAAAGGCTAGAGCCCTTTTTACTAGATACTCTATTGGAAGGTCAAACTTACTGTCTTGTAATGATCGCTAAAGCTCATATATATATATATATATATATATATATACATTGAATTGAATGACTAGTGTAAAACTCCTACCCTCTCTGTCCCACAATAGATGACCCATTTGAAAATGTGTAATTTCAACCTAACTTATTTCGATCATATTTTTTTTATTAATATACAAAGATAAATAATAACATATAGGATATTGTTAGATTTGTTTCGATGAGTATTTTCAAAATATCAAATTTTCATAATTTTTTCTAATATATTATTCAAGATATTTAAGCTCAAAATTATGTGTTGTGAATTCGTTGTGAAAACCACACCAATAATAAAACTTGATGCGTGGAGCAAATTAATATCAAGCAATCAAATGAAGCGGATGACAAAATAATTCAAACAAAAATTAAACAGCAAGAGATAAAAGGAAGAAGGAGAACACAAGAATCTCTTTACCCAGTTCGGTCTAATGATGACCTACTCTGGGGGAGAGAGCATCTCACTGTTCCACTATAATGATATGAGTTTCTTTGCAAAGAGATATTGAAGGTTACAAGAATTAGCCTTCAAACCTAACTCTACCATCAGTCCCAATCTCTTTCCGTGACCAAGAGACTCAATCCTAACAGTGTTTTGTTGAAGGTGAATCAAAACAATCCCAATCCTAGTGTTGTTGCCAAGAGAAATTCTCTACAAACCCTAGTTTGTATGTTGACTTCTAAACCCTGTTTTCTACACATATAATCATCTGATACAAGGTTTATATTTATAGTGGAAAGCATCCCTCAAAATATAGAAACGATCCAGGCCCAAAAAACGCAATTTCTGATTTTGCTGTCACGCAAAATCGGCCACTGAATGCTCCAAATCGGCCACCGATTTATGCCGAGACAAAAGTCTCAAATCTGCTTACCAAAATCGGCCACCGAGTCCTGTAAATCGACCACCAATTTTGGCTTCCTCGAAACTGATTTTGAGTCACTTTTCAACAATTCTCCACCTTGACTCTAAATTAGTGATGATGTCAATTTAACCATCAATCACCTTGTTGCTCTCTTCAACCTTCATCTATGCTTCAATGAAGTTAATCAAGTCCAAGCAATGCTTGAACCTTGATCTCGATAATGATTTGGTGAACATGTCTGCTGGATTTTCTTCCGATGCCACTTTCTCCACCATGATCTCCTTAGTCTCAATCATGTCTCTAACAAAGTGCAAACGAATGTCAATGTGCTTTGTTCTTTCATGATAGACCTGATGATTTGCCAAATGAATGGAACTTTGGTTATCACAATGTATCTTCACACGCCCTTGACTAATCCCCATTTCTCCAATCATACCTTTCAACCATATGGCTTCCTTGACCCATTCAACAAGGGCAATGTACTATGCTTGAGTTGTTGAAAAAGCTACAACTGATTGTTGATTTGCCTTCCAAATTACTGCTGTACCGAACAATGTAAACACAAATCCTGACAAATATTTTCTAGTGTCTACATTACCTGCATAGTCCGCATCCACATATCCCTCCAAAGCATCCCTTCCTGGTTGTGACCTTGTATACTTCAGACCACCTGTCAAAGTCCCATTCAAATATCTCAGAACCCACTTCAAAGCTTGCCAGTGCACTTGACCCGGATTTGCCATAAACCGAATTATCACACTTATTGCATAAGATAAGTCCGGTCTACTACAAACCATACCATACATGATGCTTCCAACCCCACCTGCATGGGGAGTACCCTCCATCTTGCTTTTCTGTTTATCGGATTGAGGACACTGCTTTATTGACAACTTTGTGTGATGACCAAGAGGAGTGCCAACAACCTTAGAATCTTTCATTCTGAACCGCTCCACCACTTTCCTCAAGTAACCTTGTTGAGATAAGAACAACTCACCTTTGTTACGGTCCCTCATGATATTCATACCAAGTATCCTCTTTGCATTACCAAGATCCTTCATCTCAAATTCATCATTCAATCTTTCCTTGAGCTTTTGAATCTCTTGCATGTCAGAACTTGCCATAAGAATATCATCTACATAAAGGAGAAGGTAGAGAATGACTTTCACATTCCTTCTCATCATGTACACACAACTATCATAGTTTCTTCTCACAAAACCAGCCTTTACTAGGAACTCATCAAACCAACGATACCACTGCCTTGGACTTTGCTTCAACTCATACAAAGATTTCTTCAACAAACATACTTTTGTATTATCTTCTACGAAACCTTCTGGTTGGTGCATATAGATAGTTTCTTCCAACTTTCCATGTAGAAATGCGGTCTTCACATCCATCTGTTCTAACTCAAGATCATACATGTTAACAATCGCCATAAGTACCCTTATAGAACAATGTTTTACCACCGGTGAAAATATTTCATCGTAATCAATCCCTTCCACCTAAGTAAAATCCTTTGTTACAAGTCTTGCTTTATGCCTTAGTGCTTCGACCCCTGGTATTCCTTCTTTCTTCTTAAACACCCACTTGCTTCCCACTACCCTTTGATTCTTAGGTAATGAAACAAGTTTCCAAGTCTGGTTCTTTTCCAATGAAAGTATTTCCTCATTCATTTCCTCGCTCATTACTGCCCTTAAAACATTTAAAATTTGGTGTTTTGTCCGGTGTTTAACTTTAACTTGTATTTCTAATACAAAATTTACCTTTATAAATATCTTTTTTTTTTTGGTAGAAATATAAATTTCTTCTTTAACCAATATGCTTCAAACATTTCTAACATGACTCATGTTGGATCAAGATAATTGTTGTTACATGTTATTAGTACTATATATGAACTTGGATCTCCTATACTTTGTAAGGTACAACAAATGTGTAGACCGTTAGATTTTCCGAGAGAATTTTTGCTTTCTAGATCTAGGTTTTTTTTTAAAAATAAAATTATACTAATTTATATGGCCTAAGATTCTCTTAAAATACTTCATCTGTCCCGTAATCCTTGACACAGTTGACCTTATTACGTATGTCAATGCATAATTTTAAGCTTAAATATCTTGAATGAATAATATATTAGAAAAAATTATGAAAATTTGATATTTTGAAAATATTCATCGAGACAAATCTAATGACATCTTATATGATATTATTTATCTTTGTATATTAGTAGGAAAAATATGGTCAAAGTAAGTTAGATCAAAATTACATATTTTCAAATGGGTCATCTATTACGGAACGGATGAAGTAGTTAAAAGTTTGTTTTTTTGGTAGTGTAAAAAAAATTTAAAAAGTTTGTTAAAAAAAGGAGTCGCTAATAGTAATGGTAGTACTTTAATAAAATAAAGGGTTAAATTTATTTTTTTTTCCTATAAATATATCAACTTTTCCTTTTACTCCCTCTAAAATTTTCCTTCAACTTTTAGTCCCTATAAAATTTTCAATCACTACTTTTGGTCCCTATTTTGAAGTTAATTTTAGTTTTTTTTTTTTAATGAAATTGTGCAGAAATGTGTAGAATATTGTAAAAATCTTTCCCAAAAAAAATTAGAATTTTTTTAACAAAAACATAAATTTAATATGAATTTTTAACCATAAAAAATAGGGTTAATTAAGTTTTTAGTCCCTATAAATATTCACAGTTTTGTTTTTAGTCCCTACAAAATAAAATCACACTTTTTAGTCTCTGTGACATTTTCCTTAAGCATTTTAGGTACCAAAAATGTTGATGGAAATTTTTGACAGGGACTAAAATGGTGATGAATTTTTTTTATAGGGACTAAAAATGTTGATGGAAAATTTTATAGGGACTAAAAGTGCGATTTTATTTTGTAGGGACTAAAAACAAAATTCTGAATATTTATAGGGACCATTTACTTATTTAACCCTAAAAAATATAAAAATTCATATTAAATTCATGTTTTGTTAAAAAATTCTAATTTTTTTTGGGAGAGATTCTTATAATATTATGAATTTTTCTGCAAAATTTTATTCAAAAATATGAATTCTACATATGATTTTACTTTAAAGGAGGGACCAAAAGTGAAAATGGAAATTTTTTGAAGGACTAAAGGTTGAAGGAAAATTTTAGAGGGACTAAAACGAAAAGTTGATATATTTATAGGGACCAAAAACATATGGTTGAAGGAAAATTTTAGAGGGACTGAAACGAAAAGTTGATATATTTATAGGGATTAAAAACATATTTAACCGTAAAATAAAAATAGTAATGGTGATACTTTTTGTTCTGCTAGTTTGACCATGACCTAGATTTTCACTGATGGTCAACAATAAAGAGTTTTTATTTATAAATTAAAACCTTTTTATCTTAATCTCATGTGACCATAACTTACTCCCCCGTTATCAATTATAAATAAATTTAATATTTTAGATATATTTAATTAATGATGTATATAATTTATATTATGAATCACATAGATCATTAATTGAATAAATCTAAAAAGTTAAATTTACTTATAACTTTTGATTCTCGCATTATCCATTTTTGCAATTTATTCTATTTTTTTCTCCACTTGTTTCGAGTAAGAGAAGCCAAAAACGATAACAACGTTAAGACAGAACAACAAAACCAACTACTACTATGCACGACTCGAGAAATTCAGTATCCTTTTTCATTCATCTCAAACATGCAGTGGGTCCCACTACTATCACAAACATTATCTATTCACATGCAGTTACAAAAATATCAATTATAGTTAACACATAATTAAGGACTAATTAATCTTCATTGATGCACCCAGCATTGAATTGATTTAAACTCATCATCGATGAACTTATGGAAGCAAACTTTGCTAGCTCTTGAGGTAGAAATTGATGGTTACTCACTCCAAGAAAATCTCTAAACCCACTAGAATTACCAACCATAGTTGCACTACTACTACTTGGATCAAAATTCTCATGCTGCTTCATTTTCTGATTAATCACCATATTAACCTCATCATGGTTTTGGTTTAAACTCGTTGTTTGTGTAGAGGATGAACTCATTACACCAAAACTTCCACTAAAAATGGAAGGATTAGTAGTGCTTCTTGTTGAACCAATTTGAGCTGCTTTCTGAAGAAGTGCAGTAGCTGACATTGGAGTATTAGTTTGTGGCATTATTTGTATAACATCAGAAAAACCTGATGAAACATGATCAAGTGAATGTGAATGATGATTAATTTGTTGATTTTCTTGGTTCAACCACAGTGACAAGTTTGGTCTTTGCTCACGAAATCCTGCATGTGGACTAAATTGTTGAAGATTTTGAAGTCCTTGAGATGATATCAATCCATGTGACAAACTAGTTTGTGTGTTCATCATATTTGACGACTCTTCATTCTGGAAATTTAGAGTTGTAGGAGATGAGTGTCTTGCACTTTCTACAGCTAATGCGTCACAGAAAGCTCTATGTGTAATAAAGCTATCCTTCCTGTGCAATAAAATGTACCATTAGAAACCTAATCATTTACACTATGCAGTAGTACTAGAATAAACAAGCACTACTCTGAATTTAAATACTCCATAACCATATATAGGCAAAAAAAATAGTACAATTTGATGGACAATATAAGTAAAATCGAACTACTTTCACCATAATAATTTAATGCTATTATTATTCTTATCAAAATATCCTTTAACGAAACAAGTTTTTATACAAATTCAAATAAAAAGATATGGTAGTCTAGGAAATGCAATAGTAACATTTTTTATTAAGTCAACAAAACATTATAGTATGAGATAAACCTTAACAGAATGTCTTAATTTGTGAATAATTAAATTAAAAGGAAGTATGCATTAAATTCATACATAATGCAAATGAGAAGTAATTGAAAAGAAAAACAGTTTTTTCATCCACATCAAAAACAAGAGATTTTCAGAAACTTTCTATTGATAAAAAATCAGTATTGAATTGCATGGTTAAATTGGTTTAATTAGTAATAATGCACTCATATCTTGCAAGAACGTAAGTTTAAATTTGGCTGCCGATGTAAAAATTTGTTGATAGATTTGCATGACTTTGGTCTTTGAAACTAAGTCACCTAAATTTTATGATACTAAAAAAAAATAGTGAATTGATTTACCTTGAGAAGAGTGTACCACAGTCACACTTATATTCTCTAGTACCACAAGTTTTAGTGTGAGCTTTCCAATCAGATTGAACTGCATATTTCTTGGAACACTTATCACACTTCCATTTCTTCTCACCATGTTTTCTGCTAAAATGTTTCTTTATTCCGGTGAGGTCACCTAAGGCCCTGGCCGCATCGTGGTGGACACAAGTCTTCTCCGGGCAGATGTATACCTTTTTCCTTGGTTCTTTGTTGGACCTTTGCTTTAGCTTCCATGGTAGGTTGTGACCTCTTCTATGAAGCTGAAGATTTTGATCTCTTTGGAATCCTTTGTTGCATATTTCGCAGACGAATCGGTTCGTCGCCATTAGAGTCTTTGGAGAAAGAGCAATGACTTCAGCATCTGGATCTGTAATATTTCAAGCAAAATTTAAAACACATTTGAAAAAAATATATATAGCAAAACTAATTTATTTGTTAATTATCAAAAGGAAAAAAGTTTGACTAATATTACCTGGTGTTCCTGGTAGATTTCTCTTCTTCTTGTTGGTTTGTGCTGGATAAGGGTTAGGGTTTGTGTTTTGAATTTTGTCAAAACCTCCGGTGGAAGAGGATAGTGAAAAGGGGTCACCAAGAATATTCATTTGTGAGCAGAAGAAAACAGCTAAATTTCTAAGGTTTTCACAAAGTACAAGGAAGAAAACAAAGGTTTATTGGAGTAACACAACTAAAGCTAAGAAATCAACATAAATTATTTTGGAGGGTACCTAAATGCTGTAAGAGATAAGTGATTATTCTGTTAAAAGACAAGAAAAAGTAGCCATATAGTTTATGAGGTTGTGCATGAGCTAATTGTTATAGCTGGTGATCTGGCTTGCTTTCTATTGATTTCACTTCCATATATGTGAAAGATAAAACCAAAAGTTCTTATAATAAAGTAGAGAATATAATATGTCAGCTTTTAACCTCATCTCTCTCCTTGGTCACATGCCTGGTCTCTTTAGTCTTTACTCGATACATATATTTTCAGGAGAAAAGAGTACGACCCCATGAATTGATTATAAACAAATTAGTTAAGCATAATTAATTTTATTGATCTCACAAATGAATTAAAAAAATTAGGAGTGGTAAATTTCTTTTGTTTACAAAGTTTATCTTTTTAGAGAAAAGTAGTTAATATTTGCATAATGATATTTATTTTATATTGCAAAAAGAGATTAACTAATGAGAATGTTTAATTAGGAGAATGTTTATAAAGAAATAAATAATGGTCTTGAATCTTTTAGAGATGTAACACAATTGTGAGATATTTTTAATAGATCAACAATAAAATTTGCCCAATTTAAATAAACTAATCCGAATAACAAATACAATATCCTGGAAAATAACATGCATCATTGGGTCACTATTATAAGCAAAAATCAACATTTTAGATTCATCCATTAAATGATGTATGCGATCTATAATAAAAATCATATACACATCATTAATTAAATGAATTTAAAATGTAAATTTTGCTTACATTTGTGATTGAAGGGTGTATATAGTACCAATAGTTGTAACATGTTTCCTTTAAAAAAAAATAGTTGTAACATGTTTAATTTATGGGTCATCCTAACTTGTGCTCTTAGGGCACATGTTAAACAACTTTACATTGGAAAATAAAATATGTCAACTTTTAAGAACTTGAATGCACGACTTTTAATACGTATATTTCTATAATGAGTTCCTTAACAAGTGCCCTTGAGGGCACAAGTTAGCATTTACCTTAATTTCTACACTTTTTTTAATCCGTTGAATTTAGGTGAAGAAATCTTGATAATTCGAAGTTCTAATGGGAATAACATAATTAATGTTTACTCCTTTCATTCTTAACTATAAGATCTTTTTCAAATGTTTATTTGTCCCTTAATATACAACTCTTTTTAAAATTCAATATAAATCAATTTTTTTTTTTACAAAAATGCATATATTTAAAGTACTATTGAAAAATGTATATTATGTTTTTCTCATATGATATCAATATATAATTGTAACATACTCTAATAAATTATTATTCCAAATATTTTTCATAATAGTGGTGATTGCTCTTGATAGTTCTTGTGATAATAGGAGGAAGTATTTTTTGGTAGTGTATCCTCAAAGGGAACTGTCAGCCTCAGCCATAAATTTTGAATGGGCCACCACAAAGACACACATTCTCTCTCTCTTTTGCAGACACACATACAAATTTACGATAAATTTTCTAAGAACAAATACAACCAACCAAGTCCAGCACAACACACATTACCATTCTGCATTTCGTTACAAGTAGAGCACAAACTCCAACTAGCTAGTACTTTTCAAAGACTTAATTAATTAAGGGAAATGTTAACCAGTGTCTGAGTTCGGACATGGTTAAGGTGAAATATAGTAGCATAAGTTTTTTTTGTCTCCAAGGACATAAGTTTTTTTTTTCTTACAAGCTCCAAGCACATAATTAAAGAACTTAAAAATATAAATTTTACATTGATAAATGCAATCTTTATACTCTTAATTAATAACTAGATATGTAATTTGTTAGCATGTGCTCTTAGAATATAAATTAACATTTTATTTAATTAAATAAAAAGAAAGAGTGTCTTAAGACATTGTTAAAAAAACAAAATTACAAATTTGTTATTTTAATATTTTACTTTCTTAAAAACTCCGTACCTATGGCATTTGTTATCATGATCTTTTATTAAATTTGGTCTATCTATACAATACACCAAACTCGAAGAAGTAAATAAAGATGCATCAATGGTCATGTGTACACGTTGAAAAGTGAATAGTGGTGCTAGCACTGTTTGAACATAAAAGGGTTAAAATAACGATGGTGTTCTTGAATACGAGGGGTAACAGAAAAGCTACTTACCTTTATAAGCTAGTATTGAATGATTAAGCCATAATTACAGTGAAGGTTCCTTTTTAGCATGCGAGACACTGTAACAGATTGTAGGTCAGCGTCAGAGAAGCATTCATGCACACACAGTGACAGTGTTATGGTGGACCAATCTTTTCCCAATGCAAGACTGATAAGACCGTCCGTGATGCTCTGTCTATGTCATAGTCTTCGTGAGGGTCCCAAAATTGAACTCTGTGGGTCCCTGCTTCACTGTCCTAAATCCATCCCAAAATCTATGAGATCATGAGACTATATTTTTGTACTAAAAGTGTCTTTTTACTCTTGTTATTACACAAAATTTTGTAATATTTGTATGGAAAATATTTCTACGAATATAATTTTTGGAACAATTATATCTCTTGTATTTATATTGTATTCTTTTTCTTTTTTTACCTTCTTTATCGCTATTTTTTTTGAAGGGACCTTGTTTATCGCTATTATTTTTCTCTCAAAAAAGAGTTACAAATTGTTCTAAAATTTAACGGTATAAACATCAATTCTCTTATAAAATATATAAATTATAAAATCTAATTCTCTTAAAAAATCTAATAACACCATCGCTTTTTTTTAATAAAAAATATTAGCATGTTGATTGTTATGTTAGTTTTTTCTCTTTGTCATGACTTGAATCTTGAATCTTTAACTTTTTAACTTTTAACTCAACCCGATTGAACTACCAAACCCCTAGTTTAGTTTCGTTTTACCCTCAATATGTTTTCGGCTTAAGAATTCTTAATGAAGTGGTTGATTTTGTAATTTTTTTTTGTGTTAGCCTAATCCTCCAAGTTTGTTTCTCTTTTTTTTTATTTTAATATATTTTTCAATTCTGAACCCTATATTTTCACCATTTTACGAAATTGATATCCTTGTTTTAAAATTTCACAGGTTTGACCCTTTCATCAAATATTTGATTTAAAATATGGTGATATGACATGTTTTAAATGATTTTTTAAAAAAAATTCTTATGATTTCATCAATGTTTATATTTGTCCATAATCATATCATATACTGCGTCATTTTAAATATATCACGTCATCAATTTTTTAGTTCAAAAATATGATGAAGGGGCCAAATCCACAGTGTGAAAATATGTGGACTAAAATTACAATTAAGCCTACATTTCCTAAGCCGTATGCCATAATCGAAGTTTGAACCCCGCTTTCATCTATCAAAAGAAATTGCAATTAAATCTATAATTTATTTTAATAATGCATCGCGTTGGTTTTCATTTCTTTACAAGGCATTGTAAAGCAAATCAAGTACTTCATCCGCCTAAATTATAAGTTGTTTTGACTTTCACACAAATTTAAAATGTAATTAATTTTGGATGAGAAAGAGAAGTTATATGTTACTTTACAAAATGACCCTCCATCGATGGTATGAGAAATATAAATTAAAGAATTGAAAGAAGAGAGTATTAAATATTCATGTCTATAATAGAAGAAAAAAAACATTAATGTTTCATTAATTTTGTAAAATGATTTATAATATGTGACAATTTTTTTGCAAAACAACTTATAATTTGATACCGAGCTTTTGTACATTAAAAACATATAATTATTTATTTGTGAGCGTAAAGTAGTTGGGTTTGTAAATGTGTGGGAAGTGAGCATAGGGATGAAGAAAAATACCATCTAGTCTGGATTAGATCTTGAGAAGCTCCAAATAGTTGAAGACAAAAACAGTTGAATTCTCTATTACGTAATAGGTCGGTCAAAATTGAGCTGAATTAATGTTTAAATTCCCATTAGGTGAGTATCTTAGAAATCTAACTAAGCTAGTTGTTGAACATCAATACAGCCAAAATAGGATTATAATTATGTGGAGTTTAAAATGGACATCAAGCTAAAAGGAAGGATGGCCACTGATCCTCCTATAATTTAACTGTAATTAACGTGCTAGCTATGTTTATTTGTGCACATTAGTGTATTGTATGGTAAAAGCTCATCCTCACCAACTTTGTTGCAATGAAAGTCAACTGGTCTATAAAAGGGCCAAGTCGATGAGGATGTGCGTATCTATAAACACTACTCAATTAATATTTAATCATATGTGGAAGAAAACTAAGCATGCTTTTGAGTATGTGGTCCACATATTAACCATACAATTTAGAAGTAGTGGTTGGGTTTGAGGCCGGAAAATTAATGAAAAAGTCAGTATACGTTGTTACTTGTGATGGAAAAAATGTACGCATATTAGACATATAATTATGGTCGTTGGTGTATACGTTTTCGAAACTAAGTAATTTTCTTATGTTGGTTCTAAAAGCTAAGTAATCTTTACTTATGGTATAGACAAGGGTGGACAAACGGGTCTCACCTTATCCGAAACAGCGAAAACCGTAAGAAATAATGGAAGATATGAGCTATGTAACATTGGACAGATTTAGCGAGTGCCCAATCGATTTCAATTGGGTAAATAGGGATCAGGTTTGATGATGTTAAATAAGTCGTTACAACACTTACCCGTCTAAGGATATATAGTAATACTTTTTTACTCGTTTTTTGTACAACACTACATTGTTTTCTCACGGTTTCTCGTTCTAATGAACGCTCACTCACTCTCACTATTTACTCGCCTCTCACCTCACACTCCAAAAACCCCTAACATATACATAGGATTAAGTCAACTCATGAATCAAATAAGTTGATTATATAGAGTTTAAGTTGAAATCATTTAGTTAATTAAGATAATTTTTAATTCAAGTTTACATCATTTGATTCATGAAACAAATTTAACAAACAGTGTTTAAATTATTATCTTGACTTGATACGTGGTCAATCTATGTTGCCTAGCTATAATCAATTATCGATGACCATGAGGTTATAAAATGTCTCATCACTCATTCTACACTTGGTAGTGGTTAATGGTTATGCAATCCAAAATTGATGGGTTATTGATTTTCCATTTGACATGCATTTAATTTGAGGAAAATACTTGATCGGACATAAGATGACACAAGATTTGGATAATACATAAAAATACCTATCATTTAATTTAATTTATTTAAGAAAAACAAATATTATCATTTTTCATTTTTGTGAGTGTGTCCAAATATTATCAAACACACAAGAGTTTCTCTTCACTTAAAAAAAATTAAAAAAAATTAAAATCATAATTTTTTTTGTTACATGAGAAAATGAAAAATAAGAAGAAAAAAACAAAGGAAACTACACCTTTAGAAAGGAAACACCTAACGTATCGGCCAAAAGGACTTAGGCTAACCCCATGACAAGAATAAAAAAGAGCAACTACATACTCTGAACTACTCTGAATTAATCTAAAAGAAAAGTGACTTTAGTGTTTTTTCTTAATCTTAAGAGAAATATGAAAGTGGTGCTTTAAAAGATAAATAAGGAGGAGGTTCCTTGTGCATCAAATAGAATAAGAAAATCAACTTCACCACATCCACAATATAAAAGAAATGAAGCCTTTTTACTCTTTCTGTGTCTCTCAATTTTAAATTGTAGATGTTACTTTTATTCACTTATTTAATCTCAAAATTATCATATGCAGGGGAAATATAGATTAATTTGCTTATCCAATAGAGTATTTGCTTTTGAAGTTGACATTGCTTTTACTTGTGAAAGTTGCATCGGTTGAAAGAAGAAATTTATTTGCGTTGATTTTTTTGAGAAATTCTCTCTATTGAATTTTGTAACGAATCAAATGTCTAATTCCATGAGAATGGACTTTTGAATGATTGTCTTATCACATGGAGTACATAAAGAATAATATGTTTGATAATGTTGAACATGAAGGGGGAAAAATATGTTACAACACTTTTAAGTTTTAAAATATGAAATAAGTCTCTTTCAAAAAAATAAAAATGAAATAAGTCAATTATGATTCCTAGATGTTGAGGTATTTTCAGTTTTTAATTATACAGTGCTATACTTTTTTTAAAAGGATAATGCTATACTTTTTGTAATCTCCAATTTTTACTTAATAATAATGATGTCATCATTTTATTGCTTTTTTTTTGTTAGAAAATCATTTTATTGCTTATATGTGTGTATATTTTGCACAAATATTTATTAAGAAAAAATAAAAGACATGGCTCCACCAGCTAAATTTTTTGTATCCGTCCCTGAATTTTTCTTATCATTGATATAGAAAAATATAGGATGACTTTTAAGTATATTATCTATTTTTCTTTACCAATTCTAGGGTGGAGTTTGTTAGACGACAAACAAACAGGGACGCTCACGTTATTGCAGGAGAGACCACGTTACTAGCTAGTCCCGTTGTTTATTTTCATATACCCGATTATATTGAACCTCTTATTATTAATGAAATGATATAAGTATATTTTCTTTTAAAAAAAAGTACATTATCTATTTAATTTTATTTTATATATACTTATATTTTTGTGTGTTTTTATTTTAACAAAAAATCCACCCACTCCATGCAAATGGATACGTTGAGGATTTTTTTTCACAAAAATATCCAAAGTAGTAGGGTACCTGCCAAAACAGTTTTAATTTTATATATACCTATATTTTTGTGTGTTTTTATTTTAACAAAAAAATCCACCCACTCCATGCAAATGGATACGTTAAGGATTTTTTTTTTCACAAAAATATCCAAAGTAGTAGGGTACCTGCCAAAACAATTGTAAATTTATCTATATATTTGACTACATAAAACGTCTTTGTTTTTCTTAAATTTTTATTTGTTTATATATAGCACTCAATCGATGGAATATTTTGTATGTTACATAAATTGTTCAAAACCGGGTGTAGAACTCGATGCCTTTGGTTATACCAAACAAATTGAAGCCTCGGTTTGAACATTTATATTGCTAAGGTAACAAATTTGAATATCTAATTAATTCCCATTTCACACGCAAGATTTCCATAAATCATATTTTCCATCATATGCTCTTGACTTTGTATATAATATCTGATGCAAATTAACTAAAATAACAATAATAATAGCAAAATAGCAACAATAATCAATCAATCATAATGCTGAACACAATGATCATAATCATGTTCATTGACTGAAGTATATGGGGGCATATAGTGTGAAAACAGGCTGTCCAATAAAAGGAGAACATAAATTGAGACATTGAGTTAAATTGATTAATTCCAAGAAGAAGAAGCCAAATTACAGAATCAATGCTTATTCAGCTTTCATTCATGTTCCATTTCTTGGAGTTTTGTGCAATGGATGGAACTATCATCAACTATACGATAGGAATAACAGGTAATACAAGCACATCCTTCTCCGACATGCCCATTTTTTCTTATCTACCTGGTACCCCTCTATCATTATTTTTCTGATGTAACCTTGCAATAGAATGTCCTCGCAGGTATACACACCCTAAGCTATATGTCTGAAGTTTTCCTTGAGTACATTTTTTGCAACCCTTTTATAACTGAGTTCTACTTCAATGTAACCGGCCGTAACTATTGAATATGGCTCGTACGCAGATGCTCGAGCATAGTGGACCTAAAATCGCAATGCGCATAGTGGAACCCTGCTATGATTCAGGGATAAACTTGTAATCTGGATCGTAATATTTAAACACAACTTGTACCTATGTAACTCAAAAATTTTATAATTGAAAACTACATCGGTCACTTTATTGTCAGAGAAGTATACACAATTGACTGAACCTTATGATCAAATGTTATGTTCTTGTGCGTTTATTTATCTATTTAGACCCATATCGGCTATTCTATGGTTTACCATTTCAAAGTTTTATTATGTATCAATAATCCTACTACTATATAAAAGGGAACCCGAATTTAATGCCAATAAAGATTGAGTTACAACAATCCAATTTCATAAGTTTGAAGGGACATAACATTTATCTTATTTTAGGAATGAATATTGTGAACAGTCTACTATTAGAAAGTCTGATAGTAAGGAAAAGGTGGAAAATTGCAAAAATTAACACTGTATTTCTCTTATATTTGAGACCGGAGGGAGTACACCAGCTAGGTGGATAATTAGTAGCACGTTAACAAAGAGGTAACTCGAAAGGGATGAAGCTACCAAAATATTACTCCATCCCTTAGAAGAAGCTAATGACACTCATCCAAGTATTGGTTAACAAGAGTTATACATCTAATTTTTGGATTTGATTCTACTAAAGTAACAGATTCATTTTACATGAAAATATGGAAAGTTATAGCAAGGATTAGAAAATCAAACATTGAAATCATGACTATATGTATGCATGTAATAATAAGTTAAGTTGTCTTGAATCTCAATCGTCATTATTCTTAAAAAATTGCTCTAAGTCCTCACTTTTCCCTTGCAGGACTGTAATCCAATTGAGATTTTAGAAAGAGTTTTCAGACCAAGCCACCAATGATCTGCTGCAACAATTTCACACATTTGCCTAAAGCATCTTGTATAATTGTTTTCTGATTAAATACAGCTAGAATTATCTTGTCTTAATAAAATCACAAGATGACAGATCATTATAGTTTCATCTGCATATGTTTCTCCTTAATTTTAGTAACTCAAAATCAGAAGTGTTTTAAAAATTAGAACCAAGAATAATCCTCTTTAGCTAGCCAATATGTTTGGATAAACAACTTAATATGATATGAGGGGATAATTAAGCTATCCTTTAGAGATTAAAGAAATAAGTCGAAAACCACTTATGGATATGTCATAAGCCTATATGCTCTCTCAAACAATCTACAAGTATTTATGCTAGTAGATAAGCTCAAGTAAATCGATGCAAACAAGCCCTATATCATTCTACATGAACTCTGCGCCACCCATTTCATATCCCCAGAGAGTCCTACGAATCAACAATTATATGAAGTTCTGACCCACCATCATATATTTTAATTATGAAATGAAACTATATTGCTTGACACTTGAGGTAGATAACCATTTTAATTTAGAAATATTTGTTAACTTAATGCATAAAACTGACAAACTTGGTCGTTCAGGTTTGAAACCGAGCTGTATATCCTGTAATATAACCTGATTTTGGTCACCACAAGACTCAATCTTTTGTCTAAATTTCAAAGTAATCATGCTGATTAAACATATTCTTTGAAGAATGTTGTCATATAACATGGGACAAAAGGGTTGTTTTCCTCATCTCTTTTCACACTGATGCACCTACCACCAACCTAGTATTATATTACAAGATGATTGTCCTTATCTGCATGATCAAACAACACACGCATATATATATAACCTATGCACAGTGATTTCAAGCTTACAACCATTTTGGTCGATAATATCGGCAACTGAACAATAAATTTCCTAGTTTCCTACGTCAACATTCTACCTTCATCTTCATGGACAAAAATCCTCACTCAGAAATTCAACTCCCTCCTGGATTTAGATTCCACCCTTCTGATGAAGAACTCATTGTTCACTATCTAAGAAACAAAGTGACTTCATCTCCTCTTCCTGCTTCATTCATAGCAGAAATAAATCTTTACAAGTACAATCCGTGGGAGCTTCCAAGTCTGTCTTTAACAACTTCACTAATTTTATAGTATTCTTTTCATTCTTATAATTTTGAAGAATGTTCATTAAAGGAATGGAAGCTTTTCTTTTTAACAGGTAAGGCTTTGTTTGGTGAGGAAGAATGGTATTTCTTTACTCCAAGGGACAGAAAGTATCCCAAAGGATTGAGGCCTAATAGAGCAGCTGGTGTAGGTTATTGGAAAGCAACTGGAACTGACAAACCTATTCTTACTTCATGTGGGTTGAAAAGCATTGGAGTGAAGAAAGCTCTTGTGTTCTATAAGGGACGTCCACCAAAAGGATCTAAAACCGAGTGGATCATGCATGAGTATAGGTTGCATGATTCGATGATCTCAAATTCCAATCATAGTGGCTCTATGAGAGTAGGTCAATTCCATGAGTTCAATTTCTCATCTCTTATATTCTATGAAGCACTCGCAGACACCAGACACACACTGGCATCTCAATACTGATAATTTGAAAAACGAAAGAAATTAAATGTAAATTATATGTGTCGGTGTTTGACACTAACACTCGTCGAACACCGGACACACCTTTAATCTGAAGATTTAGTACTTCATAGTTTAAAATAGTTTAAGCTGGTATGATAATATGGAGTTTTGTTATTTAACAATTTTATTTTATTTTCCTTCTTTTGCTTCAGCTGGATGAGTGGGTGCTATGTCGTGTTCGACAAAAAATGGGCAGCCCAAGAAGCAGTTGGGAAGATTCAAATGAACTTAGCTATGAATCAACTAGTCAATTTCAGCAAATGACTGTGAACTCTAATCCTGAACCAGTCAAAAACTATGTACAGAATGAATATCCAATGTTACCTTATATTTTGGCTTCTAAGAGTGCTCTGCCTAATTCCATCGGTATGACCTCAGACAATGTAAATATACAAGCTGCATCTTATGATGACAGCTTAAACGTGATAGGAGCACAGTTCTTATCAGCTACAACTGAGGGATTGTTTAATAAACCACTGAAGAGAAAAGCCGTCGAAGATAATGTTGCCATGGACTTTTATGATGTCCTCAATAAAAATTTAAGCAGAGAAGTTGATGGTAGGAAGCAAAGTCTTGAAAAAGATTTAAGCAAAGGATATAATTTCTACAGCTTTGATCAGTGGACTTCAATCATACAACCTCAAGAGCTTAATAGCTTAACCTTCACTGGATATACATAAGTAACTTAGGAGTATGTACTTACATGGTTATTTATGTGCATATATAGAACCTGTAGGGCTCATGTGCTAGATGGAAAGTGAATTCTATATGTAAATAAGGAAGAATTTAGTGTGCTGTGTGATTATTCTTTACAGGACATAGTAGTAGTATATAGCTGAAAGAATAGGGTATTATTTCAATATGTGTATAGGGTATATGTGAGATACAATTTGAAGAATAAAGGGCCATCATAATGGAACTGAGTTGTTGATTGTATATATGTATTATACCTTTAAAATTGATTTATGAAGATTTAAGTATTTATTGCTTTCTTTTTATATTACATGACTGATAAAAAGTTATTCGTAAGTACTGAAAATCGACTGCACTGAGAGCATCCAGAGTTGCATTGTAGTGAGGGTTTATGATTTGGGAATGTTGTATACTTGTAACTAGTAAGTTAACATTGTTCAAACAATGCCTTGAAAACTACTTTGGCGCAGCCGTCTAAAGCCAAGGTACAACCACAGAACTTTAATTTTTAACTTGAGGGGTCTGAAGATATACTTGAAAAGAAGTTGCAGCATTGTTTCATGTTTGTATCTTGAAGGGGTTATATATCAGGAATATCTTATATGGGAGGTGGATAGGATTTAGCAGCAACCTGGCATACCTCTGCAAACTTGGTTGCTGTGTCTTTTAAAGGAACAAGCTAGGAATCATTGACAGGTAAGGTAACCTGGTGGAGATTTACGAGTAAAGAAAGCAAGACAATACTTTTTAGAGTAGATGGGCATTACTTGGGGATGTCTTGAATGTAGAAGCCTTGATTATTTCAATTATTTTGCCATGATTGTTGCAACGACGTGCACAGAAAGGGATATGCTTTTTCCACCCTAAAACCACATCTGAAAAAACTCAGTTTTTGTGTCATCCAAATGCGCACTTTAGAACAAAAATTTAGTTTTTGTCCCGTCCAAAAATATACTTCCAAAGGTTTTTCTTAGCAACATAGGGATGGACATAGTTGTTTTCGCATAGAAATGTACGATGGATCAGATCACATATTTTAAAGTCAAAAACAAATATTGCGTGCCCAAAACAATCACAAAAGGTTACTTTGTATATTAAGAGATTCTACATTTTTTCCATAGTCTTGTTTTTAGCTAGATAATTTCTATTACTCCGTCTCTCCTTTGTTCCTAATGAAAATAGATTACTTGTATGATAATAATAATAAGTTAAGATATCCTCAAGGCAATCATTGAATTAAGTAGATTCCATGAGAATATAAAGATGGGATCAAGAGCAAGAATAAATCTCGTCTCGATAAATCCCAGAAAAGAATACCCGCCACTATATGATAATATGACACCGAACATAAGGGCATATATAGTCTGTTCATAAAGGACAGATGGAATCTCTCAAGTGGAAGGAAAAATTCACACCAATATATTTTAAAAAAAAATAATAATATGAGAGAATATTCTCGAGAAAATACAAGAAACACAAGTATACCACAAAAATAAATACAGTGGTCTTGTATGTCGTATCATTTTAGCACACTGCAACAAAAGCACAGCAAAGTCAGAATGATATTCATATATCTCTTGAAGCAAAAACGAAATACACATGACTGGTAATAGTAGGCATCACCTGAACAAAACAAAAATGAACCATCTAAAACATGCTAGTATGCCACCATAAAGAGACAAAAAGCTACCATTCCAGAAGTTTAAAAACAAGGCCTTAAATTGATAATAGCATCCTTATTTCAATTTTCAACTACAAACAGGACACAACGTTCCAATAAATTCTTGAAAATTGATTCATAGTGTAGTTTTAATTTTAGTATTTAAAAGAGAGAATACGCGCGAAAGAAGACACGGGGAATGCATAGATGATATGAAACGATAACATGTCAGAAGAATTATAATCCCTCTCATTAAGCTTTTTTATCTGTCTGTACCCAACCTAGTAAAGACCTCATGCTTTTTTGATTAACTACTCACATAATTTCTAACTTCCGGTGCAGCTTATTAAAGCTACCAAATGAAATTTGACATTTTAAAGTCTTCATAGGGGAAAAAACAGTTAAACATGGACCTTTAGTTTTTCACACTTTAGCATATTAGTCAACACCTACATTTCCAATATTCAAGCCGAAAGAGAGACATGTGGCAGTTACAGAATAACTGGACTAGAATTCGATAGAGTTTTGGCATATTCTTGAGTTCTACAAGAGATAAAGAAGCCTTACTTGTACAAATAGGCGGCGATTCCCAAAATTATAATCAACAAAACAATATCAATACAAAAGTTTCGACTGGATCGAAGCTGGATGAAAACAAAAGATCATATAAGATTCAACAAGAAATTAACCCCTAAAGCAACCAGAAATTGATGGAAATCTAGGACTGAATGAGTTAATAACCTGGGTAACTGTGTCTTTAAGTCTAACGTTGGTATTCTCAAGGTCAGAAGATGCCTTGTCTACCTGTATAAAACAAAAAATAATAGCATTGTGTTAACTTCAGCTTCCTATTTACAGAGTTTTGAGAACTTCAATTTTGGTGTTTCCAGAGTCTTCAATTTACAAGAATCTCACCTTACTATCAATCTCATCCATCAGTGGAACTTGCCTATCAAATTCCTGCATTTGGCAAACTTAAACATTCAAATAAATATATCACACACGCAAAGGATGAAAGACAAACACATTAGGCAATCAGACCTCGTTCATATCGTGTGCCATGTTTTTCAAAGTATCCAATCCTTCTGCAATCACATCCAAACCTTCATCCTAAAAGATTCATATAATTAGATCCGAAATGATGTCCAAGTTAACATTCTACATATAACATCATGCAAAAGATAAAAGCTCTCTGGTTACAACTTCTAAAAGTGACTTGCCTGTTTCATTTTACGCATTTCATACTCCTGCCTAAACTGACTTGATTCTTTGGTTGGTTCAAAGTATCCATCATTGAGTCGGCCATCTGTGATTGAAATAATACACAGAAATGAATAGAAACAGTCAATTACAAAGCATCACTTTCATGAACTACTATACCTGTATATTAGACTTGGAGAATTTCAATTACCTGAATCAAATTTAATTTCAGGACGTGAGGCAGAAGCTCCCCAACCTCCAGACTGTTTAGGTGCAGCAGGAGTGCCATCTGGGATTGCTTGGATTCTCTCAGGCAATGAAAGAACCAAATCATTACGGGCAGCAAATTCTTGCGACGAAAGCCCCTTTACCTGTGAATCGAGAGTACCAATTAAAGAAATGTATGATAATGTCATTATTTCTAAACACCTGTATTGTATGCCACCAAGTTACCAATTGTGCAAGGACAATCAATCAAGCTATTGAGATAATAACACATGCACCAAATAGAAGAAGGTAACAGTTTTTTTAAAATAATCAGAAGATTCAGAACCACATACAGAAACAACAACAAATCTGCCCCATTCTAAGTCAAAGTAGATTGAACTGAAGATCATTTCTGATAACATGTCTCTAGCTAGATCTATTTAATAGGGTAAATCAGTTGAAATTAGCAGCTGAAAGACTATTAACAACTCATAATTACAATTGCATTTCAATAATTTACAGATTCAATCAATCAGACATCGGAACTAAGTGCATGTTTGGATCGAAAACGAAGTGGCATTGTGATTTTGTCAAAATCACGGTAATACAGTCAAACCAAACATACACTAAGTGTGTGTTTGATTTTGCAGGAACAAAAATTGCTTTTGATTGAATTGATTCTGTTTAACCGATTTTGGCTAAATGTGAATTGAAGGTGAAGTGATTTATGTTTAAGTGAGTTAAATGATAAATTTGAGTGTAAAAATCAATTCTATAATCAAAAGCTACAATATCTAGCTTCAAGTTAGAATCAATTCTAGCTGTTAAAACAATTCAAATTGAAATCAACAAATCATGTCAAAATCAATTCTACACCAGCACTGCTCCTTCAAAATTGGAACCAAACATGGACTAAGACATATGTCATATGTAAATATAATGAATTCAATTCATCATTACAAGTAAAACCAAGATACCCAAAATTAAAAACACCAAAATGACAAATCTCAGAAAATTAATAGACCACCCCCAAAAAAAAAAATGAAACAACACACTAACAGCAAAACCAAAACAATGATGATGAATTCAAAGGGTAATAGTAGAAAGTAGTATCATAGAAAGCAAAGAAGCAACCTTTTTTACAGCCAGTCTCTGCAATTTGGGAATATCTTCCAGTAACCTAGCCTTAGTACGACGAATTTCAGCATTGATAGCTACAGCTGAAGCCCTGTTTTTCTCCTTTGAAGCAGTTTCTGCTTTCTACACAAAATTCATTCCACATTACGTTAATAATCAATAATTTCAGAAGAAATTCAAAATAAACAAATTATCGTCGAATCAGTTAGTATAGAATGAAAATGAAATTGAATACCTGAAGCGCGGCCTCAACGTCGGCGTTGACGACGGCATAGAGTTTGGCGAATGCGTCGGCGGCGGAGACATTGATATCGTTATGTTTAACGACGTCGTATCTGTCGTATTTTTTACAAATGGTATCGACTCGGGTTAGAATTTCGATAACGCTCATGCTGTTGATGTTACTTTGGGATCAAAATGTGATCCTCTAACAGTAAGAGATGAGTGCGTAGAGCAGAGGTTGATAACGTCGTTGTTGTTGTTACTATTAACATAGAAACATCGTCCAGCCTCGTGCAAGTGCAAGGAACAACTGTCTACGGTAACAATACCAACCACCATCTCTCTCCTTCTTTTTTTTTTTTTTTTTCTTTTTTTTTAAGGAATAAATTTATTGCATTTCATTAGATAAAATATGTCAAATACATGTAGATACATCATCAATAATATGGGGCCTAGGATTAGACAGGGCTGTCTGAGCTAACGGGTGAGCTACCCTATTTGCTTGCCTCTTGTTGAACTCAACATGAGAGTTCTGAAATCTATCATCTAGCAGCTGTTTACAAGCAGTAATAATACACCCAAATTCATTACTATCATCTAAACTAGAATTGACACAATCAACAACTTTTTTACAATCAAGAACAAAATCGACATTATCAAATTGTTGATTAGAGATCCAATCCAAGGTTGTATGCAAACCAACCGCCTCTCCCACCTCTACATCACAAAGAGGGGCAAACCATTCCGTTCTTGCAAGAACAAATGCACCATCATCATCTCTAAGGCACATACCCAATCCAACCCTATTAAGAGAAGTAGAAAAGGATGCATCAATGTTGCATTTATACCTGCCAGGTGTCGGCTTCCTCCAACGATCTTCTTCTAGACTTGTGTTGCGCATCTGTTGGGTGGTATTTTGGTTGTTGCTGCGAGCTCTAATGTCTTCGGCTGCTCTCCATTCTTCTAGTAAGTGATTTGCACGTTGATACACCTGCACATTAGTTTCATTTTGCTGCTGCCAAAGTTTCATGTTCCGGCTCTTCCAAAGACTCCACATAATCGTGGCCATAAGTTCACACTGCCCTGTGCAAAAATTCTGTAAAAAAAGTAAATATGAGAGTATGAATATTATAGTCTTGCCGAAGTACCCTTGTCAATTGTGTCCCATAAATTCGCATCCCTCCATACTTGAACAACTTTAGGACACTCAATAAGAATATGGATGTTGTCCTCATAATTGTTACTACATTGAACACAGTCAAGTGGATAAAAAACACTTCTCCTTCTTTTTTTTAATTGCCATTTTTTAATAAACTTAGGTTAGAGCTCAGTAAGTATTCTATTTCCTTTTTTTGTTATTTATTTTATTTTAGTTTTAATTTATTTAATATACACTATTAGTAGTGCACGGCTATTTTACCAACAATAAATTGGTCCATGTTGTAAGAGGTTTGAACTCCTTAAACTAATAGTCATGAATTCGGTTTTTTACTCACACGTATGAAAAAAAATCCGGTTAAAAAATGAGAATCAATTTTACGTGTCCCACCAAAAATTAGTTACAGTTAAACAACAGTGGTTGAAAACTCCGTATGAATATCATCACAGCCCAAAAAAATGTACAACTATACAACAAAACAAAGGAGTTCTTTACGATCAGCATTTATGAGTTCACTATCATGAAAGCTTGTAAAGTGGACATACACCCCGCTAGAGCTCATATTATTACCCTCCTAAAGCTCATATTATTAAAGAAGTGTTATGGAATCCTTCGATTTAAACATGATGATCAAAGTAAATATGTTGTTAGTGGAATTTTTAGGAATGCAAATGGTATTTGTGCCAGATGCTTAGCTAAGAACATAAGACCTGGAAATGTTTTATTTGCTGAATTAATTGTATGGTTGGAAACTGATTCACAACTTGTATTATTGGCCTTCAAATCAATATTTGTAGTTTTTTGTAATGTAAGAAACAGATGGCAAAATTGCTTACTTCTAATTAGAAATATGAGATGAGATGAGATTCTTGGTTACTCACACATAGGAAAAGGTTTGTGCAGATAGAATTGACAATATAGGAACAGGTTCGGATTGTCTAACTTGTTTATTTCCTTTTGGTTATGTAGTGGACAAAATTGATTTTGATAAAATTGATTTTGTCAGAATTTAGTTAAACAAAATTGATTTATGTTTGGATTGTTTTGATTAAAATTGTTTTTGAATGTATAATTATCAAAATGAACATTGTTTTTTTTTTTACAATATAATGGACATAGTTAATTACAAATAAATAGATAATGGAATTTAAAGTGTAATAGAGTACTAAAATATCATTACAAAACTAATTTAAAGTGTATTAGGAAGGAAAATGGTTGAATTTATGGAGAAAAAAGAATGGTATGTTGGGTATGAAGTTAAAGGAAAGGAATTGATGAAGGACAATAAAGAAAAATGTTGGATTGTAACAACCAAATTACAAAATTTAATGCATTATTGATCGGTTAACTCAAAAGTTAGGAATTATAGTTTCAATCAGAATTCTTTTCGAAGATGAGAATAGATTTTAGGAAGTTAAACCAAATATGTTGGAATTGCTCGATTTCACTCTTGAGGCTACTAAAAAGTGCTTTTAAGGCAACAAAAAGTTGAACCAAACAAAGGCTTACCCCCATTTTATTGTATGTACTTCTTTCTTTTTGCTTAATGAATTTGGGTGATGCTCCTTTCATCCCTTCTGATTCAAAAAAACTACATACTCCAAAGTTATTTGTCATAAACTTCACCATATCCTTGATGGAATCAGAGAAAATGCAGAAGCTTAAGGAAGAAGAAAGAGAGAAAATCTCTAGATTCATTCAACTGAAAAGAGTTTGTTACAACATAGCTATCTATGAAGCCCGGATACGGTTACGGGTACCGATACGATATGATACGGGTATGCGGATACGCGAAATGTTATAAATTTAGGATATGATACGTTAACAAAAAATTTATATTAAAACTTATATGTAGGTAAAATACTTGAGAAAATAAGCATCGATTACTCTTCATTATTATACTATTATAAAAGTCACAATTTTTAAAAAAAAAAAATACATGTGATCAAAATAAAAAAATGTAAAGTTTTATTATAAACAATATTATACTTTCATAAGTTGGGATATATCTAGAGAAACATCATTAAAAAACCCAACACAAATTTTATATAATGTTGATTAATTGAATCACCTCTCTCGTTACCTTTATCCATAAGAAGTATAATTTTAGGTGGTTTATCGACAAACTCTACTGATGCATGTTTAAAATTAAATCATATACATTTCTACTGAAATTTTACAACATTGTCTCACTTTTTACCTTTCATCTTTTCTAGGATATGTATATGTGAAGTATCTTATAAGTATCCTTGTGTCTATGTGGAGTATCCGATAAGATATTTTTTAAAAATTTTAAAAAAAATTAATTCTGATACTTTGTGGGTGCGTATCCGTAGAGTATCAGTATCCGATACGGATGCGTCTCCATTTTAGAGTATCCCGACTTCATAAATATAGCTACATATAGCTGCATACAATTCTAACTAACTGTAACTAACTATTAGCTATGATTAGAATCATATAGAACTAGTACATAGTAAAGTTATATGGAATGGCAAGATAACTTGATTTGCAAGCTATCTGTTATTACAAGTAATCACGCAGCTTAACAATTTGATCGTGAAATGTCACACAACCATGCACTTGCATTGGATTCTCTAACACATGCACAACACCGGTGTTTTTTCAAGAAGAAAGGCATCTACTTGAATCACAATCGCATTTCTCTTCATTGATCGAGATAAAGAGATCTCAATATATTTAAAGAAAAGGTCTTGCTAGCCCGTGTTTCTCGGGTAATGGTTGAAGAATTTACAAATACAAAATTTATCTTGAAAAATAAGTTTTGACTTTTTGATTAAGTAGTAATTACACAATTTTGCTCCTCCTTAAGGTCTCAGGTTCGATTCCCTCCGGTGTCAATTTGAGTGGGCTAATTTAATTTCTTCAAAAAAAATAATTACACAATTTTTTATAAAAAAAAGTTACTTATTTTCTTTGCTTAATGAATGTCTCGGAGGTACCGTTTAACATTCTCCTTAAAAAAATTTAAAAAAAAATGTTTTTGTTTTTGAGGAAAATTTTAAGAAAAGGTTGTCAACACATTTTCAACGCACTTTACAATTTTTATTATATCAAAGAATTAAATCATTTGTCTTTGAAACCTAGTTCAATTGATAACATTAAAAGTATTATATTGGACACATTCACCCAAATTCAAATGTAGTTCAAGTTAGAAAGTGTTGCGAGTCGACCTGATTTATTTGTACCAATATATTTTTGATGAGTTAGAATCCTCTCCATCTATAAAAATAAATGGAAGATGTCAATTAGAAAGAGATACACACAAAACATAGGTTGTGGATTCTGACCCGTAGATGATACTACTAAACTTCAATGCAGTTTAAGTTCGAAAGTGTTGAGAGTCGACCTGATTTATTCGTACCAATATGTTTTTGACGAGTCAGAATCCTCTCCATTTATACAAATAAATGGATTCTGTCATTAAGTGGATCCACCATTATTAATTATTTTTAACTTTTTTTAAAAATAATGTGTCTTTATGTTCTCAAATAGAAGAAATGTTGAAGGACATAAATGGAGAGGTTTCTAATTAAAAACCACATCAAACTTAGCCTTTGGTGCGGCGTGCCATAACTAAAAACCATACAAATTCTAAGGTTTGACATAAAACATTCATGAAAGAAAGTGATTAATATGAGTTATGATCCTCTCCATTTAACTATTCTCTATTTCTTTTATTTGAAGAGATGAAGATACAAAAAATCTTGAAAATAATTAATGATGGTGGAACCCATTTAATGATAGTATCTACCACCTATTTTTTATGTCTATCTCTTTAATAACGACAATCTCCATTTATTTTTATAAATGAAGAGGATTTCAACACGATTAATACAATGGTAAGAGGATAAGAAAAACTAGTTCCGAAGGATTGGAATCCGCTCAATTTTATTGCCTCATCACTAATCACTCCACGTAAGGGGATGATGGAGGTATTGTTATCCCCGAATATCTTTTTGAAAGAAAAAAATAGGCTTAATTGGACTTTTGGTCCCCTAAATAATTTCATGTTTTCATTTTAGTCCCATAACTCGTAAAGTCAACATTTCAGTCCCTCTTGTTTTGCTCCGTTAGTCAAAACGGTCCTGACCGTTAACTTTAACCTCAAATGTCTATGGTGGACTAACCTTAAGAGTGGCCCACCATAGATCCTGTTAATTATTTTAATTTAAACAGTTTGATCTTTTTTATTTAAAGGAGGATCATTAAATTACACAAGTGTATTTTATCTTACGATGAGTCAACAACATCAAATTAATTTTCCCTTTTTTCATCTTCTTCCTCACTTTTGTTCATCATCTTCAACATCACATTCATCAACATCATCATCATCTTTATCATTTATCCAGAGAAATGAAAATTAATCAATTAATTCGTAAATAAATTCTGCTAGCAGTAGCAAAAACAATCGAACATGCAAGCAACAACTTCACCAAGATTCATAAAAAAAAAAAAAAAAATCTAGAAAAAAAACCATAATCCATTCATCTTCATCTCATCACCCCTGCCGTCGTGCTTTAAATCTTCATCTCCAAACAATTTTTATCTTTTACCCTCTTTAACATCATTACCTAGATCCAGGAAATTCCACAGCACATAAGATCTTGGTTTTTTAATCGAACAATCAAAAGGAATTTATATGAACATCTTCATAATAATTTTGGTAAAGTAAAATTAGAAGAAGGTGATAGATAGATAGATAGATAGAGCAGTGACGAATCCCTAGCCCCTCTTTTTTTTTCTTCCAGAAATTTCATGTCCATATTGCTCTCACAAACCCAATTGTCATCTTCATCTTCTCAAAATTCTCCAATCCCTAACCCTAATTTACAACATGGAATTTTAGATTCTCTTTCCCCTTTACTCAACCACTCTCTCGGATCTCTTCAGATCCACGATCTTCCAGGTTCCATTAAAGCTTAATTTCATATTCTCTTTAAAGATTCCAGACGTGTTTGGATTAATATATGAATGTGTTTATGTGTTTACTGTTAAAGATTCCAGATGGTGATGATTAGTAGAATTTTTTTTTTGGGCTTGTATATGATGAGGCGGGGTTTTAAGATGGAGATAAATGGATCTGCGAAAGAAAAGAATTGAAAGAGAAGAAAAGATCAAGAAAGAAAAATGGATTATGTTAAGAAGATGAAGATAAATGGATCTGCTGAAGATCAAGAAAGAAAAAAAAAGGAAAGAAGATGAAGAAAAGAATAAAATATTAGATGGTGGTAGTTCACCGTTAGATACAATGGATATGCGATCACATGGTTAAAATTAAATCGCAAGTGCATTCACTAACGACAGTTTTAAACATTTGACAAAAATGATTTTTTTGACAAACTAATGTAAACTTGAGGGATCAAAACGTGGATTTTAGGAATTATGGGACCAAAATGGAAACAAGATATTAATTAGGGGATCAAAAGTCCAATTAAGTCAAAAAAAATACTAACACAATGGTAAGAGGATAAGGAATAGTGGATTATTTAAGTGATTTCACTAGCTATATTTCTAGATTGACTATTGTGAAATTGTTAAATAAAGTAGCATTAGTCAATTCTCATCATCTAGAGATTAATCCTAAAACCTAGTTTAACTTATAATATTGAAATTGTTTGCTTGAACACGTTTACTTAAATTCGAACTTAAAATCTTGTAGTTGTGTGAGTTTCAATTGTGAATTTGTGTTTATCACTCTGTTTATGAACAAAAAGAAATCAAAATAGTAATTAAAGACCATTAACAAATAGTCCATTGTTGAGAAATAAAAATAAATGGTCGTTGCTTTTAGCATCATTTAACAATAGTCCAAAATAAGTGATGGTCTAATTGATGTTTGTTTTAAGTTGATGATAAAGAATTGAAACATGCATCTTTCGTTGTTTATAAGATGCTTCGTTGGTTCTTTCAAAAAAAAAAAAAAAAGAAGATGCTTCGTTGGTACTATATGTGGTCAAAATACATCACCTCTTTGGGTGATCTATAGTCTAATCGATGTACCAATAATTAAGTGCATTTTGAATTCACAAAGGGTCAAAGTAAGTGGGGGGCCTAGCAAGTGAATTTATGCTGCATATATATAAATATTGTCAAATTGAGGGCATTAGCCAAAACCTAATCCAATGCATATGCTCTTGTTGTGCATTGGACTGTTATTGGTGAGTTAGGTCCTTTGTCCACGCTTATGTCCCTTTTCCTTTAACTTCATCTATCTTTTTCCTCTTAGTGCATTGTACATTCTTCAATTATTTACCGTTCTACCTTTATTGTCCTTTTGATTTTTGTTTTTTCTCCATCTCAAAGTCAAAAACTTGCTTTTCTTAAAAATAAAAAATAAAAATCGATCATTATTTAGAGAGGGAATTAAAGAAGGAAAAAAGAGAAAGTTCAACACTTCACCGATTTAAACAGTACTTTGAAAAAAATCCGAATAAGAGAAAAAGTAATTCATTGTGAGGGAAAGGGGCCACGTACTAAACTAAAATAAAAACTGCAATGAAAAAATCATCGATTGTACCGATCGGGCTTTGAACTTTTCTTGTTAAGCTTGCACACCAACATTATGTGATTAAGAATGTATGGGTATATAGATAGATATCCAACGTGTGGTGAAAAATGTATCTTCATTTCAACATTTAACTCAAAATAAAACTTCCAGTCTCTCATGACATGCAAAACCAGAGGTGGAGTTTCACTCGAGATATATATTTACTTTTAGTGCTCAACAATATCTTGAATATGATTAAAAGACTATGAAAAATACAAAAAAAAAGAAAAAAAATGTTTAAGCAAAATGTGCACGCAAATTTTGTTGTTGTTAACATTCGTTTCACCATGAGAAAGGTTAGACTAATTAATTTATGAATTTGGTGGAGACCTGAGAGTTGAATAACGTCTATTAATAAATAATAATTGTTTTAATATTTAAGGACACGAACTTAGGCATGCTGCTGAAACAATTTGTGTAGATAAATGTTGCTAACCACTTTAACTTAGCTACTTCAATTAATAGATGAAGAAGTGTAACAACTTAAAAGTCAAATCACTTAAAAAACATGTGTACAAATAAATTTATTGCTAAACTTTTCTTAGCTTAAATATTTTGAGCAATGGTTTATCAGTAAGTAAGTCAAACTCTGATGCTATGTTTGGAATTTTACAAAGGGAAAGGGCAAGGAGGATTTTGGAAAGAAAAAGATAAGGATGAGAGGACAAATAAAAAAAATGGTAGTCCTCTACTTGAACGAGAATGCGTTGAGGCCATCATATAATGTTAGTCCCTGTAATAAAAGTTTGGCCTCAAGCCTACACATGCATGCGTTGAATCATCATATGAAACACGTAACAAATTTATGTTTTTGGGGTATAGAGTCAAGTCAACACACGCATCCACGGAACACCAAAACGGTCGAGCCCCCTGGCGCGTAGTATCATATGGTATCCCGCAATGCGGGCTAAGGAATAATGCACCTTTACTCTCCTCCATAAAATTTCTCATTTTCCATTGTGGTGGTGAAATATGCATTTCTCCTCTAGTGGTCCAATTTGATATTATTAGTTTTTTCAAAAAAAATGTTTAATTGCAGTTTCGTTCTCCCTATTTTCATCGTTTTGCAAAATTAGTGTCTATTATAAAATTTGTCTGAAATATGATGACATAACATGTTTTAAACGAAGTTTTTAAAAGAATTTTCTTACGATTTCATCGATGTTAATATTTTCTCATCTTCATATGATATTTAAAACTTATCACATCATCTTTTTTTAGTTAAAAATATGATGTTGGGACCAAAATTATCAAATTTTAAAATAGGATACCAATTCCATTTTATGTGTTGAAATAAATTAGTAGTATATAATTTTTTAATAACATTGTTTGTGTTATATATATTTTTTTTTGGGTAGTAAAAGAGGGCTTGCGCCCAAAAACGAAAAAAATACTAACGAGTTACATGAATATTCATGGGTATACAAGCCCCGGAAATGTCATCGAACAGGAGACTTAAGATCCCACTAAGAGGAGTCTCCATAACATGAATGTTAAAAGAGTTCAAAGAGAAGCTAAAATTAGTCATCCGATCATCACTTATATTTCCCCCTCGTTAGGTATGATGGAAATGCACATGCCAGTTCAACTTTAAAAGGTGTTGTATTTGGCGCATCAAGGTGGGTTGGTTTCCCATTAATTTTAACTTTCCTTGTAATCATGTCAACCAAAGTTTTTGAGCCACTTTCGAGTTGAAGATTGTGGAAACCTTGTCTCCAAGCAAGCTGCATTCTCAAGTACAGTCACATGTTCCAATTTTTTGTGAGTAACATTTAATCCATTTGTCATCTGAGTTTCGAAGGAGTCCACCACAACCAGCAAGACCTGACAAATCTCTGTATGCTCCATCACAATTAAGTTTAACTCACCCCTCTTGAGGTATTTTCCAACCAACGAAAATAGTGTCACATTGGCGAACATTAAGAGGAAGTTGGGTGTATTTGCCTACATCTTCAACCATCTTGAGAATCATGTAAGTGTGGTCAGTTGAACGTTGAAAGTTATCCTCAAAAATAGTTTTGTTCCTCCATATCCATATCTGCCAAAGCCACCATAAAAATTGTGCTCCATTTTTTATTCTAAATATCATGCAGTTGATGATTGATATTCTTGAAGATCAAATCCGTGCAATCAAAAGAAGAAAAAAAGAGTTGGAGATTTTGATTCAAAGGGACTAACCTTATTCATATTTGGGTTGCTAATGGACAATCCCTTAACACATGAATAGTGGTTTCATAATCTTTGTCACATCCACAACATGTGAGAGAAGCTCCAACACCCCATTTACTCTTACGGTGATTAGTGAGCAACCGCTCATGAGCCGTCATTCACATAAAAGTTTGAATTCTATGTGATCCTTTTCAACTCCACAAAGCCTTCCAATCTCCCTGTTCGTGTTATATTTTATAAAGGTAAGTAGAAAATTTTTTATTTCTTCTTTTGGATAAAAAGAGGGTCAGAGCCCAACTGATTTTTCTCCTGTCAAATCATGATGATTTGATTCCAAAACCCAACTTAGACCCAATATAAAATTTTAACTATTGAGATATGATGATATAATATACAAGTCTAAAACTATGGTTTTGGCAGGGACAAATTTAGACATTCCGCATATGTGTTGCTAATTTTTGTATTTTTTTTAAATAATGCAAAATATATATAAATCTATATTATATATAAAGAAAATGATTTTTTTCAGCTCTTTTGAGATGTCTTTTTCTTTTTATAAAAATACTCTTAATTTTCAATACAAATAACACTTGTGATAAATTGATAAGAATAAATTTAAATATTAAAAGAAATGTAACAAACATGATATGAATATATATGTTTGGTTTTTTTTCCTTTATCATTTAAAAAAGTGTAACAAAACTAAATGAGTATATGTATACTTACTTTTTCATTATCCCAATAATACCTTTAAACAACTTTTTTTATAATAAAGATTGTTGTTAGTGTCATTAAAAAAAAGAATTTAGATTTTTTTTTTGCTATATTGTTGGCGTCATTGAAATAGATAATCATGGTTAGTTTGATTTGTTATAACTTGAAAGCAACAATCCAAATCAAAATTTTATAAAAAAAACAATGTTCATAATTTTCAAATGTTAGTGCAATAAAAAGAGCGTAAAGACGGACATGTGACTGCCATGTCTTTTCGCTAATAAGAAATAACAATGCTTGATACAATACAATTACAATGAAATTTGTCTTCTAATTTTTAAAAGAACATTTATTTCCATATAAGTTGTAAGACGGTCATTTAGTCATTGATCACTTATTTTGTCACATAGTTGATTATTAATAATTTTTGTAGTTGAAAAACATGTTCAACACTTGCAATTGCTACCCACAAAAGCAAAACTAACTTCAAAAACTTATTTTTTTTGAAGGAAAACTTTAAAAACTTATAAACCATAACAAATGTGTTACACTTATTTGTTTTGCGCAAAAGAAAAAAATATTTTGATATAGCTGTGTGTTTTATTTATTAAAAAAAATGGGAAGTGGATGTCTGGCTTTAGCCACACATGGCTGCACAATGCATCCGCCCCTGGATTTTGGTGGGCTTACGATTAAAGACCACAATTTTGGTGGGCTTACAAATAAAGTGGTTCATATTGAGGATGAGATCATGACGATTCACTGAATTGAGATATTCTAAAGTAAATCGGCATAAAATAATGTTATATGATGAACTATATATTTTTTCTCTAATCTTGATCAATGATGACTTACTATATGTTTTTAGTCGAATATTTTTTTTAAAGAATAAGAGTAGAATATTTGAGTATTTTTTTACAAGTAATTGGTATTACATATGTGTGTGTGTATATATATATTACAAATATGAGTATTTTTCTTTAGATATTCTACTAAAATAATATTTTTTTTGACAAGTTTTTAGTAGAATATATGAGTGTTTTTTAACAAGTCATATAATATTATATACAATATATGTTTGTGTTAAAATATTAGAATATGAATTTTTTTATCAAGTTAAAGTTTTATTATATATGCTCAGGTAGTAAAGACAATATATAATATATATAAGGTTTGACGTTCGAACCCCAACACCCGACATAATTACTTTAGAGATGAATTTTTAGTCACTATACAGTTTTAAAAAAAAAGAAGTTCTATTACGTATATTTTGGATGACGATTATTTTGAGGATGATATCATGATGACTAACTACTTTAAGATGTTTTTCTTTATTTATAAACCAAATATGATCCACGCGGAAATACAAAAACTTATCCCTTCGAGTCTCATGGAACCCAAATAACGGTAAATTCTCCTTATAAATTTTAATGTTGCGGAGGCGTAAGACCCGAATTCGAATCACCAAATTAAGATATTATTTGATATTATTTCTCTAATATTGATCAACGATCATTAAACAAATCCTTAATTTTTGACAATAGTGCTTAATTATTATTGATTCCAATATATTTTAGGAGTAATGATAAAAAGAAATAATTTAAAAAAGTAAAGAATATATTTAGAAAATAGATTATATTAAGAAGATTTGATTTTGATGCAAAATAAAATCCTAAGAAAGAAGAAAAAGGAAGCGAAAAGTTTGAAAATTGCATGAGCAGTTAACGCATTAAATCGGTAACCGGTGAATCGGGGCGTGCAATGCAATAAAAATTTCAATTTTAATTTCTTTGTCATATCACATCCTCTTGTTGCGTTATTTGTTTATGTTTTATAGCAACCGCTTTATTACATTGTCTCCTTCTTCAAACAAATCAAACAAACCCTTCACACTTTCTTCCTTCCGTTGCGTGTTCCAGATCGTTACTCAACCGCTTCCTCACCGATTCGTAAGTCACCTTTATCTTTCCGATTCTATTCTATTCTATTCTATATTCTCGACGATCATCGTTTTCTGTTTCTTTGTTTTTTTGGTATGCATATCTTGATCACTTTTAGATTTTCGATTATATTGATTCTGATGCATCATCTGCATAATCAATCACGGTTTTCACCTTTTTTATGTTTTTATTTATTTTTTTAATTTTTTTTTGTGAATTGATCATGTTACTGACCCTCTGATTGCTTGTTTGGTTGAGTTTTTTTTTTGGATTTCTCAAGAAATCTAATGGTTTATTGTTATTTTTATTTATATATATTTTTTATTATAGCTGATACACACTTCCACTTCGAAACCCGTAATAATTTGAGAAACTGAATTATTTGAATACAATTACATCTGATACACCTTTGATCAGAGGTGTCGATGCTACAAAGGAATCGTTTTGATGCCATCTTAATATATGTATGTTTGGTGTGCTTGTTTATTTGTTCATAAAGGAATTTCATTGTGGTAGTGGGTTGTTTAAGTCTTGATATATTTTCCTGCCCCATTACAATTGCTAATTGGGTGCTGATTTTGTATTTTAAGCGTTGAAATATTTTGCTGTGAATCACCCAATTTTGGCTGATTTTGCTATGTGATGGAAGGACAGCACGTAAAGCTTTTTACTTGATATCTCTTTGTCAGAGAAGTGGAAAAACAATGAATTATTTAATGTCGTTTACGCTACAGAATGTACATGATGTTCATTTTATGCAGTTTATACTTCATATACTAACTCTTTGTTAGAAATTCATCCATTGACTCGTATATGGAATGGGAAAATATTATTTTGGTCTGTGTTTATATCCTAGTTCATGATTTTTACCCTGTATTTTTGTCTATGTTTTGATATTTTATACCAGTTGTATATCAAAAATAATATAGTTATTTATTGGGTATTTTTAGAATCAATTAGGTTTAGATTGTTTTTTTTTATCATGCAGGTTTCTTGTTGCTGTTGGTGTGTTGTGCATATCATATCTACATCCACTGGTGAGATGCGAGTTAATTGGAAATTCTAACTTCATTTCCTCTCTTCCCTGCCTTTTGTAATATAATTTATTCTTGTATCTGATAGAATTTTTAAAAAAGTTCTAATAATTGGCACCCACCTTTGAGTTTACGCATTAAAAGTTTATTATTGCTGTCAATTGCAAAAAATGGTTTTGCCTTCGCATTTGCGTTGTGCGGGTTATGGGACCGGGTGGTCTCTTCTTCATTTGGCCCATTCCATTACTTTGTCTGAATTGTAGATGGTGTTGTAGGTCCATTTGAATCTTAGTTTAAGGGGGTGTCCTTAGAACTCATAAGTGATGATATTGGCATGTTCTATTTTCTCAGGATTTATTAGCATGATGATATGCCGCAGTTAAGGAGTGGTGAGCCCACTTTTCATATAGGATGAAGAAAGAGTATTGTACCAAAGAATCTCTGTTAGTTGGAAGATTGTATAGGCCCGCCCCATTCATCTGGGTTGTGTCCTTTAGATATTTGTCATCCAAGATACATCCATCTTCTGTGATCGGATTCTTGTTTGGCATGAGATGCCCTAGTAATTATGCTGGAGATACTGTGGCTATAGGTATGCTGACTACCAATGTCTAGTGATGCGAGATGTTGATTTGGGCTGTTACAGGAAATTTAAGGAGGGCTGTGGAACTTTATACATATCATTGTTCTAGTATGTGCTTTGAGGTTCTAAGATATGGATGTTGGCAAACCTCAGTAGTAATATCTGCCCCGTGACTTGTTAATGCTCTAGTCAAATTCGTATTGTTTTTAGTTTGGGATCTGCTTTGGAGATGGTGCTTCTTAGTGGGGTTGGGTATAATGAGTTTAGCTTTACCCTGTATAGCATTCACAGTAGACAAGTATGCACTACGGCTATGCAGATTGGTAATTTGAACCTTTAGTACATACCATTGATGGTGACTGCTGTAGAACTGTGCCTCCACTCTTAACATTAACTGCCCTTTATGTTGGTGCAGTTTCTGATTCTGCTAGTCCTAGCAGTTATTTTCCAATAATTCAATATCCAGTGGTTGGGATTTGTTTTGTGCTGGATGATGCTATATTTTGGACTTGGACCTTTGAGTTTGCAGACATGCAAGCTGTCATGAGCTGGTCGTAATCTTCACTTATGATTTCTAAAGGTTGTGGAATGAAGTGAAACTAGTGTCAAGGTTTTGATAGGCTAACCAGATTGCAGATGAGGGATGCATAATATCTTACTTCAATGTTCAAGCGTACATATCCTAATTTAAACTTCTCGCCTTATTTTGGGGGACAATGGATGGTCTTATGAGGACACAAACTTGTGTTTGATTATGAAGAAAATTGATTAGACTTGGATATGGGCAACATGTTTTAATCGTTAATTTTCTGGTAAAAGGAAAAATTTCCACATGGAGAAAGCCATACTACTTTCTTTGAAGCTTTTCCATCATTTTAGTGTAAAGCCAATATGCCACGAGAATGTGTAGGAATGTATTTACTAGAAAGAAAATGTCATATACGAAACCTTTATAATTTGAAATCATACAATGGTTTAATCTCACTTGATTTTTTGAACTATTTAGTGTTTGTTTCTTAGAGAAATCTGAAACTGAATTTAATATATATTAAGGAAAAGCCTGTCAATCTGTATTATTTTCTTAAGTTCCCTGTTTTCAATAACTAATGATCTGATAAAGCTTCATGGCTAAATGAGTTGTCAGTATGTTTGGAATGACTTATTTTGAGTATATCAAAATGCTCAAGATTTTTTTTTTGGCATATAAACAAATCAAAATCTATAACACATACATTTGCTTTAATTTGACTAAGCTTTTGTGAATAAGTTTATTTTGAATTATCTGGGCATATCAAGGGTAAGGAATTCTGTGAAGCCTTCTCTCCTTTCTCAAAGGAAGCTGGGTTCTGAATCTTCTGCTTAAAAAATGATGAGATGTTTTATTTTTATTTTAACTTACTATACATTAATGTAGATTTGGATCCTCTCCCACAATTTCTATATATCCCTCCTACAACATCTGTTTTCTATCTCTCTCTCAATTATTTTCTCTCTCTCCTAATCACCTCATTTTACCTAATCTTCTCTCTCCTGTCACTCTATTTTTTTTTGTTGGAGATGATCCTAGTCCATATTAATGCTAGTATTTGATCTGCTATTGCATCAATGTAAGTTTTCTATGGTTCTGCTGTCAACATTTTGTCTAGTAGTAAGCCGTTTTTTCGTACTCTGTTCTGTATACTTTTATCAATGCATTTCCTACATTTTCCTTTTCTAATATAGATATCTTTTTCAAAGGGGAAATATTTCTTTTTTGTTCTCAAAGCCTATTTCACTGTATTTTTTCCTCCTATTTTATACAAAAAGGTTTTTGTGTGAACTATTTGTATTCTTTTTTTGCTGGTCTCTGGGATTTACTTAATTTATGTGTGGTTCTTTGGTCTTGTCTTGTTTACTGATTAGATTAGAAGGCACAGATATGAGTGTTTCCCCACTCTTTGCTTGTGGCCTCTGCACAATTAATTATCTTGTTCGGATGCAGGAAATGATTATAAAATGCTAACACCTTCTAACACTTGGTAAACCTAGCCAGGTAATATCTGATGCGTTAGTCATCCTATTTTCCACTCCCTCCTCTTTTTATTAAGTCAAATCTGAATTCATGCTTCCATTATTAAAAACTTAGAGTGAGGATCCATCATATAATTTAAATCTCAACAATGTCATATTTCTTTCTTGTGTTCACATTTCCCTCCTCTGTTTTCTTGCATTAGACTAGAAGCTGCTCTTTCTGTATCAGTGGAAATAGGGCCTGAGTATATTGGCTTCAAGTTAGTGACTTATTTGGGCTGATGATTATCCATTATTATTAAGGAAACTTGAGTGGCTAGTGTTTAGTGTTTATGGTCTAGTTTAGTTGATTGGTTGCGAATTCCTTTGATCTTCCACAAATAATTGCCTGTGGTGATTATCCTCTTTGGTCGAATTGTTGTGGCTGTTGTTTATGCTTCTATTTTCATGCATGCATATTGATGACATTTTAACTCACCAAGTTTTTTTAAACCTTCATTTTGCATGCAATTTTTGATAGTGTCAATGTCCTTTGAATGGTAGCATTGAACTGTTGGCCAATTAAACATATCACCTAAATCGTAATATGTGTACTATTTTTTACTTATCTAGTCAAAAGAAAATCCGTAGTCTGTCTGGGGGGTCATTGTTTTTGGTTGGATCCTTTGGCCCTATAAAGTATTTAATAGAAAGGAGTGAAACTTGACAAGTCACTTATGATAAATTTAAGGAATTGTGGTAATGATGTTGAAGCGGCTGTAATATGCAGTAGTGCTCCTTTCCTTGTAGTTCATGATAGTAAGAACCATTAACTTTTACTTCTAAAATTCTACCTTTTGGGAGTTGTAACTCCTGGTCCAGTTCTTTACACGTATTTGTATGCATATGGGATCTGTTATCTTCTCCAACTTCCCTCTCGTCCTGCACAAATATCTCCGACGATATTTTCAGCAGTGCTTTACTAACTCATGGCTATACAATATTTGGTTGTCAATGATTTTTTGTTTTGAATTGAATTTTGCATCCAAAGTTTTTAGATAATGCATTCTGATTTTCTTGCATAATCATTTTGAGTGGATTTGTATGAACAATATGTGTGGGTATTGGTATTGGTATGTATCACTGATAATGCAGGGCCGAACAGGACAAATAGAGTATGTTGGAATCATAATAGTTTAGATGCAATTGAGTATTTAATAGCAATTTCTTTTTCTTCATAAGCTGTACCCATTGTGAAGCTCTGGCCTCTTATAAAATTTTGTGGATTATTTGTTGTTTTTTAATATTGAATTGTTGAATGCTTTTTTTGTGCTGTAGGTTGAATTATTTGCATTACACTATTTTTTACTATTTGGGGTTGCAAGTGCAATTATGGGGCATAGACACTTATTCAATGCATTTCCAATGTTTGAGGGTGAGGCTGACCCGAATTGGAATAATATGTTGACTGATCAACATCATGTGAACCATGGTAATGTTAAATTTAAATGCTTTCTTTTCCACTTCGATTTTGTTTCATTAGCCGTTTTTCCGATGCAAATAACTGCATTGCTTGCAACAAACCATATTACTCATATTGAACGAACATCCATTGCAGGTGGGACCAGCTCTTCAGAAAATGGTTCTTTTATTTATCCTGTGGAAAATATGTCTATAGATAACATTTATTTCCCTTCTCATTGGAACGCCAACACAAGGTCAAATGGATATGCATCCTCAGGCCCCAATATTGAAGTACCACCTCCTCATCAATTGGACACATCGGGCACTTCTACTACTGATCATTTTATGCATTCGTCTAGTGCTGGACCTTTCTTTGCAGTGTCTGAAAACTTTGTACACCAGCCTTCTTCTTCCAATTATGACAGACAAGCATTTCATGTTGATAGTGGTTTTATTGATCTTACAATGGGGAGTGGACGAGCGCATCACAAGAGAAAGAGCCCTGGAATTCCTTCAGTCTATGAGAGAGGCAGTTCAAGTGGGTATTTCAATGCTGGGAGTTCAAGTGATCTTCCGATACCTCCAGAATCATGGCCAGAGAAACCAAATATGGATCCTCAATATATGCCTTGGGATCATGCTGCTATGGCACCCACATTCAGAGGTGCTGGTCTCTCAATGAAGGGTGAGAGTTCTGTAAGGAATGTTAGGAGCCGTTCTTCACTTGATTTGGAATCCAACCTGTGTAGGACCCATTTATCAAGTAGCCATTCACACAACTCGTATCCTACTGTCCCACCAGTCAGCCATTCTAGCTTGGCGGATCTTTCTCAGGTTTCCACCTCTCTGACAAGGGATTGGAGCCTAATGAACGTAACTTCTGCTAATGGAAGAGTGTTATTACCAGGTTAGTTTGTGGTCAATATGTCTTAGAATCGAAACATAAACATTAAATTGTCCTCACTTGTATGTCTAAACAATCTTTCTTACAATACAGATGCTAGTACTTTTGGTCTTGAGACAAGTCACTTCCCTGTTGGAAATGCTGCTGCTGCTGCTGCTGCTAGTAATGCTACTGTAGATGTTGGAAGCTTCCATCATGAATTTGGCACAAGCAGATACCCTACTACTGCTCAAAGTTTTCAAAATTTGACTCAGACTGCTAGGGGAACTCGAAGTAATCACTCTCAGAGATCCAATCCAGCTTATAGGGCTTCTTCAAGCTTGCGCTTGGGTCAAGCGACACCTTCAGATAATGGGTTATCCATGGTAGCTGAAGGTTACTCTTCTAGACATCCAAGGCCATTGAACACTGTTGGCTGGCGGAACAGTGACAGAAATGGAAGGTCAAGAATTTCTAGTGAAAGATATAGATCACTGGCTGATCAGGCTGCTCTCCATGCAAGATTATCATCCTCTGAGGTACCGGTCAGTATATCAGAGAACTCTAATTTTGTTTGTCAGTATTAAAGGAATGATATATCTGTTAATAGACAGTTGGAACACCTGCTCTCATGTGTTTGTGTGTGCACCATATAGTTAGCCTTGAATAGGGATTCTTGTTTTATTTGCGAAGTTTCAGCAAATCACTTCCGCTGTAGTATTTTTTTTGCACTATTCATCACGAGCTGCAAATTTGTTCTTTCTGGCCTTACTTCTATTGGCTCAAAATTTATTCATTTATTTTGGGTTTTCAGGGTTTCATGATTGTTGAGCGTGCCTCACTATATGGTTCTAGGAATGTGCTTGATCAGCACAGAGAAATGAGAATGGACATTGATAACATGAGCTATGAGGTAGCTATTAATCTATTATTCTTTCCTGTGTTACAATTAGCATTATTTACATCCTAATTATTTTGATGATCGGTTTCTTTAGGAACTACTTGCACTTGGGGAGAGGATTGGCCAAGTGAACACAGGATTGTCTGAGGATGTTCTTTCCAAGTGTGTGACAGAAACAATATATTGTTCATCTGACCAATGTCAGGATGAAGGAAGCTGTGTGATCTGTCTGGTATGTTTTCCCTACATTCATAATGACTTATTTTTTGTCTTTGGATGGCATTAACCAGGTGCTTACTAGTTTTTGTTGACAATTACAGGAAGAGTACAAGAACATGGACGATGTTGGGACACTTAAAACTTGTGGACATGACTACCATGTAAGCTGCATCAGAAAGTGGTTATCTATGAAGAAACTATGTCCTATCTGCAAATCTTCTGCTTTGCCTGAGGATAAGAAGGATAAATAATTTATACTATAGTATTTATAGTATTTATTGATCTCATTTGTACATATATTTGGACATCCTTCAAATTGAGGAAACAGACTTAGCTTTTGGAAATGGTGTAACAAGAATGCTACTGCATGTCAATGTATTTGTTTGGCTTCGATCTTAATTTAGTGAAGCCTAGAAATCATTGTGAATTTGAAATGGATCTGGTTTGCTTCTATTTTTAAATAACAAAAGAAACTAACGTTAAGATAAACTATATGAATAGGTTTAAGTGCTCGTTTGTTTTACTTTTGCAAAATGAGTTTTAAATTTTGTTGTCTAAACATTTTAAGAGAAATTCTGTTCTTGCTTTTTCACAATATTTTGATTTAACTTTGAAAAATTCATGGTTGAGCTGATTGATATGTTTAAACTATTAAATCTATTTTTGAACGAGTTTAAACCTTTTTCTTGTAATTGGTAACCAGAAAGTATTTAAATTGTATTTTTTTTTTTGACACAAACAGAATTTATGGCATTTCATTAACAATAGGGTTAAATATGTTTTTGGTCTCTATAATATGTCAACTTTTCGTTTTAGTCCCTCTAAAAAATTTTAACTTTTAGTCCCTTAAAAAATTTTAATCTTCACTTTTGGTCCATCTTTTAAAGTAAACTCATGTAGAATTCATATTTTTGAATGAAATTTTGCAGAAAAATTCATAACATTATAAGAATCTCTCCCAAAAAAAATTAGAATTTTTTAACAAAAACATGAATTTAATATAAATTTTTATATTTTTGAAGATTTAATTTGTGTTTTGTTAAAAAATTCTAATTTTTTTTGGAATTTTAATATAAATGTGTTTTGTACACATTTCTGCATAATTTCATTTAAAAATACAAAAATTAACTTAAAAATAGGGATCAAAAGTAGCGATTGAAAATTTTATAGGGACTAAAAGTCGAAGGAAAATTTTAGAGGGACTAAAACGAAAAGTTGGTATATTTATAGGGACTAAAAACATATTTAACCCTTAATAATAATAGTAGCAATGCATCTTAGAATTACATCAAAAATATTGCGTGAAGCATGGCATGGGATAAAGCTGCCCTTGCAAATCATGAGCCCTTCCGTTTGCTTGACGCCTACTAAACACAACTTCATGGTTGTTAAAATTTTGGGAGTAAATTTCTGCAACTTCGAACTATTAACCCTTACTCCGAATGATTCACCTTATTGGAATGCACGTCATCAACAAACATCTTGCAGTCTGATTCAAAGATAACCTTTGATGACCCAATGTTGTAATCCACTTGAGACCTTGATGCAGCCCCCAAGCTTCACTCTCCGTCGGAGATATAGAAGCTTTTAAGACGTCTGTCATAGCCCGTACAAATTGTCCTTCACTATCTCTTAAGACCGCTCCCATACTAATTGTCCGATCAACGGTGGAAATTGTTGCGTCAACATTGCATTTTAAAAAACCAGCCCTGGGAGGTTGTCAAACTGCGGCATGTGTCTGCTGCTGAGCCATGGTGTGAAATCCAAAAAATCAGAAAAATATTTAGATTTTTTTCCAAAAATTTTAAAAATCGAATTTTTAAAATTTAGATAAACATTAAGATTTTTTTTTGAAAATTTTAAAAATTAGAAAAATATTCAGATTTTTTTCCAAAAAAATTAAAAATCGAAAAAAATTAAGATTTTTTTCTTCTAAATTTAAAAATATCAGAAAAAACTTTTATATTTTTTTCAAAATTAAGAAGATTATTAAAAATTCTGGAATTTAATTTTCAAAATAAAAAAAAATCAAAATTTTTAAAAAAAGGTCATATTTTTTCGAAAAAACTGTTTTTTTAAACTTTTTCAACCGATAAAGAATTCTAGAAATATTTTTTTGAAAATAAACAAAAAATTAAAATTTATATCATAATTTGTTAGAATTGAAAATTTTGAAAAACTTAAAATATTTTTCCTGAATTTTTTTAAAATAAAAAACGAATTTTTTTTCTAATTTTTCCAATTTTTTAATTCTTAAATTAATATAAATGAATATATATTTATTTTATTTTTTTAAAAAAAATTCAAATTCTTATGATTTTAAATTTTCAAAAATTAATTTTTTATTATTTTTTTATAAAATAAGCACAAATGCCACGTGTACGCTTAAAAAAATAAAAATAATTATACAGTCAGTGCGCCGCATAAGCATATATGTACAGTCAGCGTGCCACACAGTGTACCATGTCAGCAAATATGCACAGTCATATGAGAGGGGGTTTTCTGGATTTTTTTTTTTACGAGGACGGAATCCAAACCGAAAATTTTATAGGGGTGAAAACCGAAAATAACCTATATTACAGGGGTGAAAAGCACTATTAACCCTATTTTCTATTCATTACCATTTTCCTTTTTGTATTATTGTTTTCATCTTGTATAAGCATTGTCCTGTTTAAAAAAATTTCTTTATTTATAGCTGATTTTGTTGGTATTTTGACACCGTGGATAGTTAAGCGGTTGTTGTTCTCCTCTTTAGGCTTCGACCTTCTTGTAATGAAAAAGATTTAATCTCTAAAATATATATGTTAGGTTGGAACCCACTCGCGTTGCCAGGACCCTGGCTCGGGGGGTTCACACTTTTAAATTTTAATTACAATTATATTATATATCTAGTATTATATATATATAACTAATATATATTTAAAAAATTGTAAAACCTATGAAATTAATTAATATAAAGAATTATCTATGAATTAATTAATATAAGGAACTAGAAGAATGCTACACTAATTAATTAATTCAAAGTTTACTGTCTAATACTATATCTGTCATTGGACTAATTAACATTACAATACTAGCCATTCACCAAAGTAAAGCAACATGCTCTCAAGATAATAATATTACCATACTAGCCATTCACTAAACTAATTAATAACATGCTATAAGATATATTATAATACTTGTTGTTATAGGACACGTGCTATTGCAATTGTCGGTCATAAGCTTTGTGTCATCTCAGCATGCTTAAACTACACAGCCAGGGAAAAGTGATGTAGCTGGTGCAAATGTGGTGCATTGTTTAGATTTGAGGGGATTCACCATGATAAAAACATAATAATTTGAATGTATAATTAAGAATTGAGGGGGTTCACTTGAACCCCTGAGCTCTATGTAGCTCTGCCAGTGTTGGAACCACATTACATTATGACCTTGCGCTTGAGAAACTAAAATTTTCAAATATATGATTACATCAGTATACATTCTGTAGTTATTGTCTTCATGTGCGTTATACTACATCTTATTAATTCTGTAGTTATTGTCTTCATGTGCATTATACTACATCTTATTATGATGTCTAAGATGTCATTTTTAAGTAATTCATTATAAAAATATAAATATTGTGAGTTATAATTATTTTGTTGTCTCAAACCTCCAGACTTCTGATAATCTAAAATTTGATCCGTAAATAAACATAGTCAATAATTATTTTAACTAGGATTCTATAGAAATATAGAAAGAAAGAAATTGTATAATATAATTGATAATTACAAATTTTGAATAGTAGAAGTAATGCTTAGCTATAGCAAAACCCACTAAGTATTGGTGCATATAATATTAACTCAGAAGGCTTTTATTTATATGACCAAGCCTTTGCATATTTCTTCACATTACCCGATGTGGGACATTATTCTAATTAGTATTATTGATATCCTCCCGCAAGTTGTATAGTCTGAAAGAGAGATGCAACTTGGACAGTAAGTAATCAAACCTAGGACGAAGCAAGGGTTTGGTTATAATATCAGCAAGTTGATCATCGGTAGAAACAAAGGATACTCGAAACTTGCCATTTTGAACATTTTCTCGGACAAAATGATAGGCTAAGGCTATATGTTTCATCCGAGAGTGAAATACAGGATTAGCACTAAGGTGGGTAGCACCGAGGTTGTCACAATAGATGACTGGATTGGCTTTTGGTGTGTGGCCGAGTTCAGTGAGTAGGGAAAGGACCCATAGTAGCTCACTCGCCGTGTCAGCCAAGGCTTTATATTCTGCTTCTGTGGAAGAGCGAGCAATAGAACGTTGTTTTCGAGAGCTCCAAGAGATGGGCGTGTTGCCAAGATATAACAGATAACCAGTGGTGGAGATATAATCATCCTTGTCGCCTGCCCAGTCTGCATCTGAGTAGGCGTGGAGATTTCATGGGGCGGTCGTCGAAATGAAGACGCCTTTGTCACAGGAACCCGCCAAGTATCTGAGCACTCTTCTGAGTGCAGTCCAAAGCGCCGTTCTGGGGTTTTGCATGAATTGGGTGAGTTTGTTTCTGCTGAAGGCAATGTCTGGGCGAGTAAGGCTCAAGTATTGGAGGCTTCCAACGAGCGCTCAATACTCGGTTGGGGACGGTAGGAGATCGCCAGAATCCTTTAGTAACTTATCTGTGGCAGACAATGGAGTGGATGCTGGTTTCGTATCTGCCATGCCTGCTTTATGTAGTAGATCAGTGATATATTTCCTTTGGGAAAGGAATATGCCTGCAGTAGAAGGAATCACTTCGACCCCCAAGAAATAATTAAGACATCCAAGGTATTTTAAAGAAAAGCGAGCGGCGAGTGTGGCGATGAGTGTGGAGACCTCGACAAGAGAACTCCCGGTAACAATGATATCATCAACATATACTAATAAGTATAATGTAACACCTGGTTTGCGGTGGATGAATAAAGAGGCATCAATAGTGGAGTTGACAAAGCCAAGGGATAAAAGGAATATCTGAAGCTCCGTAAACCAGACACGAGGTGCTTGCTTTAACCCGTAAAGTGCCTTTTTGAGACAACAAATATGATCAGGGAAGGTTTTGTCGACAAATCCAAGTGGTTGTAGCATGAATACTTCCTCCTTGAGCGTACCTTGGAGGAACGCATTGTTGACATCAAGCTGATGAAGGGACCATCCTTGACGAGCTGCAAGTGTAAGGACAATTCGAATAGTCACCGGTTTAACAACTGGGCTAAATGTTTCTGTGAAGTCACATCCAGGGTGTTGATGAAATCCTTTGGCGACTAGTCGTTCCTTGTAACGATTAGTGGAGCCATCCGGATTTCGTTTGATACGAAAAACCCATTTACACCCAACCAAATTATGAGCACAGGACCGGCTAACAAGATCCCATGTGTTATTGTTATGTAAGGCATCAAATTCAGCTTGCATAGTCAAGCGCCAATCAGGGTCACGAAGGGCTTGAGTGATATTGCTCAGTTCGATGAGACATAAGGTGCGAACATGAAGGTTAAGCTTTTTGATGGGTTTAACAATGTTGTTTTGAGAACGGGTGATGATCCCACCGGCGTTGGTAGACTGGTTGTTGTGTGGGCGAGCAGTGGGTGGGGGCGGTCGTGGAGGCGTTGGCAATGTAGTGATGTTGGCCAGTTCATTGGATGTTGGAGACGCAGGCGAGGATATTTGAATGTTTTGGGCGACCTCAATGGAGTTTGGTGAAGAGGGCGAAGATGTTTGAGTGGGTTCGGAGAGCTTGCTGGTAGTTTGTGAGGAGGGCGACTGTTGTTGAGTGGTGTGGACGAGGTCATTGGGCATTGGTGATGAGGGCGTAGACAGGTGAGTGATATGGGCGAGCTCATTTAGAGTTGCGGGATGTTGAATGATTTGAGTGAGCTTGTTTTGGTTTGGTGAAGCAAGCGTCAAATCTAGGGCGAGTGCCTGTGTTTGAGTAGCAAGGGAGCTAAACGGAAATTCTGATTCAACAAACTTTACATGGCGAGAGGTGTAAATCCTGCATGTTGTGGGATCGAGACACAAGTATGCATGTTGATCAGCCGAATAACCTACAAAAACACACACAACAGACTTTGGTGCAAGTTTATGGTTAACATATGGCTTAATCCAGGGAAAACACAACCATCCAAAACATTTTAATTTATGATAGTCCGGACTAATGTTGTGCAATTTGAAATAGGGTGATTAATAGTTTAGAATGGGAATGGGAAGCCGATTTATAAGGTAGGCTGCAGTAGTCATGGCGTGAGGCCAGTAGGTGAGGGGTATGCCTGAGTGATGGAGAAGAGCGAGACCGGTCTCGGCAATGTGACGATTCCGGCGTTCTGAAATTCCATTATGTTCAGGTGTGAACAACTGGTGTGGGGGCATACCACCGATAAAGTCCATCGATACATGAGCCTTTATGAGTTGTTTGGCCAGTCTTTAAGTCCTTCACATAAAAGGAATGTGGCAGAAAAAGAACAGCATAGTTAGTTTGTTTGGTAAATTGGGAGACATAAATAATTTTTTGTTTCATAGAGGGAACACACAAAACATTAGACAACGATAAATCATTAATTAAAAGTGTTCCAGAGTGAGAGATGTTTTAACCTGAACCGTTGCCCATGAACAGCGAGTCAGGACCCGTGTAGGGATGATGGATTTCCATATTTGCAAGGTCATTTGTGTTATGTGATGTGTTGCTCCACTATCAACCAAAAAATCAGTTTGCGGGGGACTAGCAGTTGCAGTGTTGACCTGAGGCGAGTCACGAGGAGGTGGAGGGATACCAGGATGTTGCTGTCTGAAGGTGCGACACTGGGATAGAACATGTCCTCTGACATTACACCACTGACATTTGCCGAGGAAGGGTTTGCGATTTCCAGGGTGTTGATTTGATTGTGCAGGGAGCTGGGTAGGGCTAAATTTGTTGTTGTAGTTGGGTCTCACCAGAGCATTCAAGGCAGTGAGTGGTGCAGGAGTTTGTTGCTGAACAACGACGATTGAGAGTTCCTGGATGAGAAGCTTCTCAAGAAGGTCGTCAAAGGTAATTGGGTTATCCCTTGCATTCACCCTGTCAATGACAAAGCGATAGCCGTCGTCGAGGCCGCGTAGGATGTAATCAGTCATGTCTTCAATGGATACAGGTGATCCAAGTGAGGCAAGGAGATCGCCTGTTTGCTTCAGGAAGTTCATATAGGTGGTGATGGATTGAGTACCTTTTAATGATGTCTGGAGGCGCTCCTTTAGTTGCTTGAGATGGCTGCGAGAAGCCTTGGCATAAGTGTTCTTGAGGAGGGTCCAAAGACCGTGTGAGGTCTTTGTTTGGGAAACCAGGGAGGCGACCTCATTTGAGAGGGTGGTGAGGAGGGCGCCATAGATGAGGCGATCATGTCGTCGCCAAGTTTGATAGGCAGGATTTTCTGTTGTCACTGGAGTCTCAGCAGTGGTTGTGATCGTTTTGGACGGCACCGGTAATGATCCATCTGGGTATTTGAGGAGATCATAGCCATCAAGGAAAGCTTTAACCTGGAGTTGCCAATTAAGGTAATTGGTGGGAAGAAGTTTGGTTACACTGCCAAGGGTGATGCAGGCAAGTGGTTTGGATGGTTCATAGGGGTTGGTGATTGAGGTATAACTGTCGGTGGCCATGGCGGCGAGGGTGGCAGCTGGGGTTAGGAACGACGTCCTTATTTAGAGGGAGAGGGGGCTGGATCGTTTCAGTCTGATACCATATAGAAATATAGAAAGAAAGGAATTGTATAATGTAACTGATAATTACAAATTTTGAATAATTGAAGTAATGCTTAGCTATAGCAAAACCATCAACTATTGGTGCATATAATACTAACACATAAGGCTTTTATTTATATGACCAAGCTTTTGCATATTTCTTCATATTACCCGATGTGGGACATTATTCTAATTATTATTATTGATAGATTCAACTTCGGGTTTCAAACAATTTATTTTCTAAAGGTAGTAAATATGTCAATAACCACTTCAATGTATTTGGTTGTTTGTATTTTTTTTTTTGGACACAATTTGGTTGTTTGTATACATAATTTTTATTTTTTTTAGGGGCTGTATACAGAAACCTATCATCTGTGCTAACCACTTCAATGTATTAGGTTTATTTATTCTTTGTCAAATAATTTAGTGGTTAAAAATTTATATAGGTCAAATATCACTTTTGATCCTTTTAGTTTGACATAACTCTCAAGTTAGTCCTTTAAGTTTTGAAAGTTTCAATTAGATCATTTTAGTTTGGCAGAATTTTCAAATTAGTCCTTTAAGTTTCAAAAGTTTCAAATAGGTTCTTTTAATTGATAAACTATTTCACTGTTACCCTTGCTGTCAGTATCCGTTAAGTTGTTGATTTGGATCAAAATGCTGCCTTTTAAAAGCTCAAGTGTCAAAACGCTACGTTAAATGGTCACAAACGATCATTTATAATACTAAAAAGGCAGCTATTTACAACAATAAATGTCTTTCTAGCACTATTAAACGACATTTACAGTGCTAGAATGATATCTGTGACCATTAAACGTAACGTTTTGATACCCTGAAACTTTTAAAAGACAGCGTTTTGATCATAGCCAACAACTTAACAACTATCAATTATTTATTAACTGACAGTAGGGGTAACATTGAAATAGTTTATCAACTAAAATAACATATTTGAAACTTTTGAAAGTTAAAAGACTAACTTGAGAATTCTGTCAAACTAAAAGGATCTATTTGAAACGTTTAAAACTTAAAGGATTAACTTAAAAGTTTTGTCAAACTAAAAAGACCAAATGTGATATTTAGCCTATTATATAGCAAAGTATGATTGGAGATAGGTATAAGTTTATTCGCGGTTTTTAGATAAGTTTTTTTTTTTTTTGGTCAGAGTTTTTAAATAAGTTTGTTCACAATGTCAATTTATACTAATTAAATCCTAAGTGTGCTTATTATGTTCATCGGTTGAACTATTTAGAAGGCAGTTCAATTGATGGTGTTAAATTACTAAAAAAAACATAGGTGGTAAAGTTTCTTATTCCAAATTTAGTTATAAGAAAGTTTGACTTAAAAAAATAAAATATTTGATTGATTAAATGTAATAAATTAGTTAAAGAAGAGAAAAAAAAGACATGTTTGAGGTAAAACTAAACAGGTATCATATTAATAATTAAAAAATATTATTATATGTTTTGTAAGTACAACTCGGTTTATAACTACATTGATATTAAAATATAGAAGTTAAAGTTTGAATCATAAATTTCTTACTTCTCGACATTTATAGCGTGTCACAAACTCTCAATCTAGCCAATATGTTATAATTATATAACCAAAAAGTAAATAAATAAAAAACCATGATATATAAAATAAAAACTTAATGTTTTTGAAGGGAAAAAATAAAAATTAATTTGTTACATTTGGTTCCCTCGAATATTTTCTGGAATTAGTTGTGCACGGAACTGTTAGTTTTTTTTTTATGTGTGGCAGTTTATTTGTAAAAATTAAATCATAAAACATAAAAAAATGGGGCATTCCGAGAATTGAACTCGGGACCTCTCGCACCCTAAGCGAGAATCATACCACTAGACCAAATGCCCATTTTTGTAATGTTTTTGGCCAATGATAAATATAACAAATGATACGTTTCTATGTACACTAAAAAAATGGTCAATTTTCTTTTTTAATTTACACCACTAAAACACTCACTAGAATAAGTTTGTGAAAGAATAAAAATATATTCTATAGCTGTACAAATATGTATTCTATATAAAAAGGATTTATGATAAATAAATAAAATATATATTTTTAATCTAATTACTAAATATTTATTTTGTTTCGATTGATAAACTTTTAGACGAGTTACCGTAAAAAAAAAGAACCATTTCAGTCTCTAAATCTCACAAGAATCGTTTAGTTGAGAGGAGAATTTGGATTCCAAGGATGATTACGGTAAAAGTAAGTTGTGATTAGTGAACACATTTTAAAATAAAGTTGGGTGCAAAGAGAATATAATTGTGGAGTGAGTTAGAGAGATGATAATATTTGGAAAATGATAGATTGATCCTTATAGTCTTTGTTATAATATAGTCATGAGCCGTTACAATTGAGAATATTCTAGAAACTATAAATCATTAACTCAACAATGACAAAATAGAAATGGAAATTAACAATATAAAATGCAAACTATATTGAATAGAATGGTTGTGAGTGTGTCTCAGTATCTGATTTGGAAGGAAATAAATGATAGAAGGTTTTAGAATGTTTATCGGTCGCTTATAATCTCCTTAATAAGATCAAAATGATTATTTACATTAGTGTAATGCAATCTAAAAAGCTAAAGAACGGAATGTCAAGTTTGTTGACCTTGACTGAATACGTTAATGCTTGCCTTCTATGTAAGGGTATTAATAGTAAGCTGCCTCTCTATATGCTTCTTCATGAGAAAGGAAGAAGAAGCAAAGAACAACTTCTAAAGGACTACCATTTTTGTTGATTATATGATTCTATTGAATGTCACATTCATTTGGAGGATATGATTTCCTTTTATTGTAGTAGACTAAATTACATTAACTTTTCAATCTCTAAGATCCTTGAATTGTTTTGTGATACTCATATAGTAAAAAAAATACTGTATACAACTGCACAAGAAAATAAGGTATACTATTCGATCCCAAAAATAATCAATACTTATTCCACTAAACTTTTAATTTACATCTCGTAGTTGATCTGGACTCAGAGACATCATACACGGATCTAAATAAATTTTCTACATTTAGGAAATCTCATAGTTACACAGTTAGCTTTTTAGAGCTATTAATTAGATCAAATTCAATGAATTAATGAGATTGTTCCATCAAATATACTGTTCGTTGAATTTACTTAATAGCTTCCACATGTGAATAACTTGTCACATGAGCATATCTATAGTGAAAAGATTGAAGAACATTACATTTTCTTGGATAAAATTGTACAACTTTACTTTTTGGAAAATTGCTTTTCTGACTTACAAAACGTCATATTGACACATGAAAATCACGTTAATCCAGCGGTAGTTAACTACCGTTCCAAGTATACAACACAAAAAAAAAAAATTGCTCCAGCGGTTGTTAACTACCGTGGAGCATGTATGTTGATTTTTATGGGCCACTTGATGCAGGCACAGTTCTAATTGAGCAGGCACAGTGTGTAAGCAATCAAAAAAAGTACTTGATGTCTTATTAGCGTATACAGTCGGCAACATTTTTCATAAAATTCTGAATTAAAGAGGATAGTGATACCAAACACTTGCACCAAACCAACTACATTTATTTTTTATCATTCAGACTTTTGGATTTGACCTGGCTGTATGCTTATCATCCATTAATGAGGGTACTTTGATGTGACATGTAGGGTACATCATAATCCATGGCTTTGAATGTTATGATGCAAGTTGAGGATGAGTGTCCTCATCGACCAGTAAAAAGCATTTGTAACTAAGCAAGTTCAGGATGAGTGTTCTTGGGAAAAGGATTGGAAACCAGAGATTTGATAATGTTCCGTGGTAGTTAACTACCGCTGGGGCCAGTGACAGTTAACTGCTGCCGGTTTGTAGAGCGGTAGTTAACTACTGTCGAGAATTTTACAGGAATTTCCATGAGTCAATATGATGTTTTGAATGTCAGAAAATCAATTTTCTTCTCTTTGTCTTTATTATTTGATTAAGCCCATAACCAATAAATGTTGTCTGAGGAGAGAAACCAATCATATTTAACTATACCCTCTGTTGTCCAGTTGATATACCCAATATCCTAACTTTAATTGAAGAATTTAACCAGCTTGTAAATCAGATTTTGTCTCTTTGCCAATTGTGATGTTAAGATACCATGGTCCATATTTGGATCCATTCACATTAGCCTGATTGATATATTTATACACTTTCTACTTTTACAAACTTAAAGAAACTTTTTTAAGGTCCTTTCCTTATTCCTCACTCATTGATTGTTATAAAGTCACTTAATTTACTGGATCTTACTTATTCTAGCATATATGATTTGACATTTATAGATAAAGAGCATCATATTCTGCTTTGCAACCATGGATGAAACTTTTTATATATAACCGACTATCTTATTGGTGTGAAATATTCTCCGCCTTTGTTAACAACTAATCTATGTCGAATACTTTGTTTACTCACCTTTAGTGAGATTTTCCGACCAACCACATTTTTTTTATGGACAATCTTATTCAAGGGATTTAAGTCCAGTTCAACTTAGACCAACATAATATTTGTCGAAGTATGGATAAAACAGTCATTTACCATTAGAAAATGGGGAGTTTAGAGTTCATGTCCATAGTGACCACAACCTTAGTGTCCCACACCAACATCTCCATGTTCATTTGCCTTCACTCACTTCTCATTTCTTTTCATCACTACCACCAAATTGATCTATTGACAAACACTACTCTATTCTATTGAACCAGTAAGTGCTTCTTGAATTGATTTATACTTTATTTTTGTTTTAGTTAAACACTCGAGAACACAAATTAAATACCAAAAAATTAATCAAAGTCTATTAATTCTTTAATCATCAAGGTTCGTTATCTTTAAAATTAATTAGGGATTTTGCCTCAACAATGGCCAATGATAAATAATAATGAAATATCAACGGTCTTTAGTTACATCTATCCTCCAAGGAAAAAAAAGTGTTGTAGATGTTTGACCATTTCGACTATAGGTGGTCTTTGAAATGACCAAATCAACCATATGTTGACAACGAGTCTATTGTAAACATAAAGAATGTTGAATTTGATAATAACCACAACAAGCTCTTTTGCTCAAAATACGGTACCGACAAAATAAGACATTCATTGATACCAAACTACAAAACGAGCAAAACAAAAGAGAAAGAAGGCAGTCACACAGGGGAAGAATAGCACCAACAAAGGATGATTATGACACTATACGGCTGGAACCTAATAGGGATAAAGCCTAGCAGCACGGCACCGCAAGGAGAGTGGGGCTTGAAAGTTTAGAGATTATTTTCCCTAAATGCCACCTAACCTGGTTTCCGATGATACGTACACAAATATTACAAAACATTGGTTTGATAATCAAATACTAGATAAGCCTCATACTGTTCCTATTAAATATATAAAATGTCCATTCTAGACTTAATAAGTACATTGCTATTGAAGGGTGATCATACACTATGTAAAAGCATACTATTAATCAGCAAGAGAAGCTAAGACTGAGGATACAATATGCAGTGATCCAGTGATGACAATAACACCCTTTTCATCTCTTCTTCTGTTTAGAATCTCATTTGCCATTCTCAAGCAATCCTTTAAAGAAGACTCAGTAGCCAATATGGTCTTATCATCGGTCAAATTGCTTTCTGAGCTTACTGGCTGTTCCTTGAATAATTCTCTGTATTCTGTCATTCCATCATGACAAATGTCAGTGCCAAGCTCTTCAGAAGCTTTAATCCAAGATTCTCTCAACAAAGAAGCTGGTGCTGTTCGAGTTACAGCTCCAGCAATAGCAGCTTCAGTCAAAATAACAGTCTTCACATATGCATCTGAACAAATGCCGCAACAGATTTAGAGTTTTAGCAGTGCATTTTACACTAGTTTTATATGTTCAGCTAAACAAAAGCCTACATATTGCATCAAGTAATTTGACTTCTATAAAATGAGTGAATTTCAAATAAACAAAAAAAAAAACGGAATTATAAATTGTAATTGGAGAGTAAATTGAATGAAATTACAATTTTAAACTTCACAGCTCGACATATCTATGCTAATTTATTTTGAATTAATAGTTTAAATCATTTTACCAATAAAGGCATTATAGGCAGGCTGAAATTAGAAGTCTAAATGAATTAAATCAAGTTGACATTTTATTCCCTCATTCAACAAAGTTTATGAAACTACAGTTAATATGATTACATGATATTTTATTTTTCATTCAATTACCACATCAGATTAGCATAGTTTACCTGAGAGAATCTCTCTAGCAAAACCTGCATGGTCTTTGTCAGACGCCATTGCAACAACAAAAGCTAATCGAGCCTTGGGAAACGCCATCCTTATTGTATTCATCAGTGCTTTGGCAGATTCTTTGGTGTGGGCTACAGAATGAATAGACATAATCATAATCATAACTATGGTGCTTATAAACATAAACTGTCAAACAGGTTACACTTGAATTTGCACCATATTGTTCATGATTTTACAATCAAATTCCATTTAATTTGGCATGTTTCATAAGTCTTTTACATATTTTGTTTAAACTACTGCTTTAGCATGTTTCATGTTTCATAACTTGGCATGTTTCATTAAATAATTTGACTCGTTTAAAAATGATTAAATTGCAAACCAGCAAAAATCATGTGTTTCAAGTCAAGAGTACTTATTTTTATATGGAAATTGAAAGGACTGACTGACGTGAAATTAATCACACCCAGAGCATGATCTTGGTGGCCCTTTTTTTCACAAGTGAGAACAATATGAAATATTAACAATGTGTCCAGTCTGCAACAGAGAATTATCATATTTTCATGTATATCTTTCCTTTAAAAAAATTAGAGGATTTCTAGAAAATTTTCCAAAGCAAATGAACCCAATTTTTTTAAACAAAATCAAATCATCAGGTTATCCCATGGTAATAAAAAGAGAAGAGCACTCAACCTCCATCAAGCAGTATTGTTGCTCCAGAAAGTCCCAAGGCCTTGGCTTCTTCAGATTTTAGGAGCTGACTCCTTCCAAGGAGGTATGTACGCTCTAACCCACACCTTATAGATTCATCAGAAACTCTCCATCCTAATCATCCAATAAACAATTTATATTGATGGTTATTACCAAAGCAAGAAAATTGAGACTTACAATATAAATTCGTTGATTACATAACAATGCAAAACTTTGGAGGTATATAACCCAAGGTCCAAAGGCTGCAATTCCACTCAAAAGACTGGCCACCCTCTTCTTCCCTTTTTCTATTATTTATATACTTTATGCCCTTATCTACCCTCTTTACTTATCTCTGTCTACTAATTATCTATTTGTTTCTAACTAATGATGTTGTGTAACACAATACAAGACTTTGATTTCATTTGTCATGGTTAGGGTCAAAATGACAGAGACCAAGAGGAAAGCTACAAAAATAAATGAGTAGGAGAGATAGAAAATACTTAAGCAATGTATGCACAAAAATGCAAGAGGTGTTATACCACGCATAATAGAATACACCTATGAAGCACATACATGGGGACACTTTTAATGTAAAAAACATAGGACACGGCTATATATATATTAATAAAATTAAGCAATTTATGAGCACAATTTATAAAGACACTAACATGAGAAGCAAAATTTACATTTATTTAAACTCAGTTCTTTCAATCAACTAAAAAAAAGACAAAAATCAACCAAAACAAGTACTTTCAATTGCGAAAAATATTTTAAAACAAAATGATAAAATCATATCCTAGTCACTCCACATTGAAAAAATCAACCTCTAAGCCTAGCTCATCTAAAGACAAGTCAAGAAATCCATTATCATCCAAACTCATCTCTAACGATATCCCACATTTTAGTTTCTTCTTGATGGTATTGGGGAGTGCTCTTTGATAGAAGTCGAAGGTTACTATGTAAATATACTAAAACTTATGCTCTGTGGTGCAATCATGTTTCTCTTCAAAGAATGGAAAAATGGATATGTGCTCTAATTTCTTTCACAACATGAAGATGAACAAAATTGTGCAAGTAGCTTATGTGCAATCTTTTGAAGTAACTGAGCTCGAGCACCACGAACCAACCACTACGTTTTTGGATCCATCTTATCTTTATCAACAATAGGATTAAGATTGTCAAAACCTTTTTATCTTTCTTCAGTAAGCTCAATCTTCAGTTATCCATTATGTACTATACTAGTGTGACACCCATGCGTTCACACGGATTAATATATCCTCGATCTACAAACATAACATTTGCAGCAAAAGCAACAACTAAGCCAGACTTTTTTAAGAATAAACCTATATTCCACACACATGCCATTACATAAGTAAGTTCAAAAGAACACAAAATGTTGTCCGCAAAAATGCAGGAACTGCTACGGTGACCAGGGTTCCAACACGGGTAGAACTAGCGTTTGCTGCGTACTAAACAATATCACTAGAATCAAGAAATATTGACATATTACATTCAATTTCAATTCCAACGCCGAAATCTAAAATGTAAAAAGTGGTAATCCCAGAAAGCTAAAACGTACAAAGTAGTTAGTGTTAGATATGATATCACACGCAAAATCAATCGTAACGAATAAAAGGAAGATCAAATAAGTTCATAAGAGTTAGATAACCTCATTTTTTTTTCATCTCCTCAACCACCTATATCTCTCTATCCATACAAAATTATGAAAGGAGTAGACAAAAAAATGAGTTGTCTCTTTTGATGGATTTTTCAACCCCGTTTCATCGATCGAGCCCCATAACCTTTGTCATCTCCTCATTTCGTACAAACCCACGGAAGCACAGTAATATAACGAGCAAAATGGTAATCTAAAACTATTTTCCCTTTTCTTTCTCTAGTCTGTTATGCATGTCTTTTTTTGCCTTACGAACTCGATTTAAACCAACTGTTATGTGATTTCCTATAAATGATCGAGTCAAAACGATTGTGTGTAAGGTGGGATCCAACTGTTATAAGATTAAAAGAACACAATATTTTGTCCTCAAAATGCAGAAATTGTTAAATCGAAACGCAGACAGGGTTCGAAAATACACAAAGATGGCTAATATTACAACGACTGAAAAGAACAGGTCCCCATATGATCAATGGTGAAAATAAGTACACTACCGCGTGTTCAAATTATTCGTTCTAACAAAATGCAGCCATCCTTTTCCAAGATACCTGAAATGAGTATTGAATTTTGCCTTGTACACTTTGCACAAATATTTCCCAAGTATAAATTAATCTTGCAACAATCACGTGTCACTAAAATATATTAATGCCATCAATCATATTTATAAAGTGTATATTTTTGTTGTTTTAACACAAGAATAGTTTTTAAACAATAATCATATCCACATTTTAAGTTAATCATTCAAAAATAAAATTCAAGTTCAACAATACCAATTACTGTAGTATTTGAATAATTTAATTATTTTGAATAAATTTTAGGAGATATATTTCATGGTGTAAGTATTTTAATCAAAAGAAGATATAACATTGGTTGCCACAAATTCTTTGAATGATCTCTTTAGTGTAAAACAAACATCGCAACTATTGAAGAAAACCTCCAACAATGGAAAAGTAATTCAATCATGCGGATTAAGAGATGTTTCACTCACCCTTAGATCACAAAATGAGATTGAACATTGGCTATATTTTTATTCCCTCTTATAATTAAACAAAAATTCAGAATTTTGTTTTAGAATGGGTTTGCTAAGCATTCGATATCGAATTCCAAATTTCGAAGGCGCAACACATCTTGTAACTATATCTTTTGAAGCGGGTCACGTTGGTGCAAAATACGTTCTAGCCATGCTAAAAATCTTTTCGGGTGATTTAGAAACACATAAATTAGGTACAATTATATTAACTAACTTATGGAGATTAAAAGCTTTATTGGAATGCAGGAATATGATTGTGGCCGCTCAAAGCATATACCGTTATTGAATGCTAAAGGAGATCATGACTCACAAATTTGCTATTTTCTAAAGTATGCATCGAAGAACCTGGGGAAAAAGCCATGCACAAAACCAAGACTAAAGAATGGCAAATGGGAAGCATTTTGCGATGAAGATTACTACTTCAACACCAAAAATCGCAGACTCGACATAGAAGTAGTAATCTTCATCGTAAAATACTACCTTAGTTTTGTGCATGTCTTTTTCCCGTGTTCTTCGATGCATACTTTAGAGAATACCAAATTTGTTGGCCAGGGTTTTCTTAGCATCCAATAACGGTCTATATTTTGAGCGGCCACAATCATATTCCAGCATCCGAATAAAGCTTTTAATCTCCATAAATTAGTTAACATAATTGTACCTAAATTATGTGTTTCTAAATCACCCGAAAAGATTTTTAGCATGGCTAGAATGTATTTTGCACCAACGTGACCCGCTTCAAAAGATATAGTTAAAAAACATGTTGCAGCTTCGAAATTTGGACTTCGATATCGAATGTTAAGCAAACTCATTCTAAAACAAAATTATGAATTTTTGTTTAATTCTAAAGAGGGAATAAAAATCTAGTTGTTCAATCTAACTTTGTGATCTAATGATGAGTGAAACATCTCTTAATCTGCATGATTGAATTACTTTTCCATTGTTTGAGGATTTCTTCAATATTTGTGATGTTTGTTTTACACTAAAGATATCTTTCAAGGAATTTGTGTCAACCAATGTTATAAAGTTTTCTGAAACATTTTTATCTTTCCTCAGTGAACTCAATCTCCAGTTATTCATTTTGTACTGAACTACCTACCATAAAAAATATAAATTTATGTAATCAAAAGAAGATTTAAGTTAAAAAGTATCAACTTAAAACTTAATAACTTTGGATTTCAAGTAATGGAGAGCCCTTCCCTCAAAAAAAAAAAGTAATAGAGAGCCCGATCAAACTGTTCCATTGTTTTTTGTCACCATAGATGACCGAGGAATCGTTATTTTGCAATATGGTTGGCTTCTTTTTTTCTCATTATTACAATGGAAACAATGATTTTGAAGCTACTTTCATGATTCTTGTCTCATCCTTGTCTACACTTTGCACGAACGATTTTTTTTTTCATGCCTAGTACTCCAGGCACGACTAGAAACATCAAAATAAATTTATATTCTATGTTACTTGGTCTTTGTAGTCACCATGTGTGATGTTTTCAGGTTCAATTTGACATTGGAAAATTGAAAAATATGTCTGATTCAATGTTTGTACCCCCTACACTAAAACGGTAATATTAATTTGTTGCCACCAATTGGTAAACCATGATATTTAAACTATTCAATTTTACAATCAAGCACATGAAATGCCTCTTCCAATCAAGAAGAGTTCGTCACATTAATATGCCAACAAGCAAATATGTATGCCATTGCCAACAACCAAGAGTTTGACATATTTACAGTCAGCATCCCTTGGTCCCTTAATGTCTAAAACCAAGAGTTTATGAAAGCTAAGGTACTACTAGTACACTAAAATATTCAAAGAACTGTTTTCATAAGTATAAAATTAACCAAAGGTATGTCTTTCATAGTTTACTACATTGCAAATCAAAACAGAAAATAAAAATAGGTATCCCCAAAGTTAAATGTTAGAGAGGGTGAAACTCTAGGGTGGTAGATAAAACATTGTTCATTACTAATTGAGCTTAAATTTGACAACATCATTTTTCAGATGAATTTTCAGCTATTTTTTAAGGGAGGCTTTTCAGCTAGTTGCAAATGGAATAAATCATCAAAAGAATTTTGTTGGTTTGATCAAATATATTAAATATTTTTTTTTTGATAAAATTAATTACAGAATGAGTTTAATGGTGGTGGGTGATAATCCAAAACAATTTTGCACACAAAACCAATCAAAATATTTAGAATTAACACATCAATTGGTGTCATTTATGGTATTCTGAATTGTTTTGGACCGTTGATCCATAACCATTAAACTCTAATCTAAAATGGGTGAAACCCAATTTGTCCAAAGTAAAATATTGAAGTCCAAAATCTTTTTTATTTTTTTTAATTGACCTAATTCGAAAATTTATTGTCCTTATTTTAGTTGGCCGTACTAAATTTGGTCAAATTTAGTGAGAATAATACTTTGACTACTAAATTTTCTTAATAATTAAGTTGAATTCTAAAATGAAAAACAATAAAAATTTGAGGAATGTAATATTACTGCTTGCAGACAAAAAGGAACATAATGTTACTTTGAAGTACTTCTTAAAAAAATTATGTGATGATATTTGTCCGTAAGTATTTGACAAATATATGTGGTTGTGTTTGTGAGATTAACCATTTGATAGAGACAATATACATAAGTCACAGTTTAAATTTCGAAAACCACACATATTTATATTAAGAGGAACTAGATAAAAAATAAAAGTTTGAAAGACCTTTATAAAATTAAAATGAATAGAAAGGTGGATTCTAGCGTGAGCGTCTAATTAGGTCCTTCACTGGTGAACCACGAGAAAAACACCA
>Ga0315915_1000064_pt1 | contig 70293 bp, 33 predicted proteins | sample MpolbnodulesMG_FD_207738 | JGI IMG/M metagenome (GOLD analysis project Ga0315915, IMG submission 207738) | Medicago polymorpha root nodule microbial communities from Los Angeles, California, United States - branched nodules | ecosystem: Host-associated > Plants > Roots > Nodule | place: USA... | reverse complement strand
AAATTTAAAACATTGCGAAAAATATGTTGCGTTTCGGCTTTTTAACTTAATTTTAATGTTTGAAACAAAAAATTATATCGTCTCAAAAAAACCGCACTAGCCGATCCAAACCAAACCAACCAAACCAAACCGCATTGGTTTGGTTCGGATTTTGTTTTTAAAGTCAACTGAACCAAACCAAACCGCGTGCTTTTTTATCTTGCGGTTCAGATGACTTTTACTCTCAAAACCGAACCAAACCGCACCGCGAACACCCCTAGGGGAAATACATTCAATTCAAAGTTAAAGAGAATTATTAATTTTACCAAAAGGCCGGCTCCTTGTGTCAAAAGTATTCTTAACAATGGTGACCAGACGGCGTGTCTCGTTGATGAGGTGGGGGTCAATGGCGATGCAAGTCCATGTGGATGAAAAAATTCGACTGAGGGAAAACATACCCAAATGAATTGATGAATTCACATTTGATGGGGTGATTGTCGTGGCAAGTGTGACTTAAAAGTCTTACACTAAATAAAAAAATGTTGTTGAACAATATATAAGTGAAAAGACTCGTATATCTAATGTATAAAATTTTGAGTTAATATATGAAGTTCAACTCATTTGTGTGATTGATCTTCACCAACTATGGATGATCTCTCAATTCCTCTCATGATCCATACGAGTACAAGTGAAAGAAAAAACAAATAGAATTTTTTCACAATTTTGTATTTACATGGTAACCTCAAAATAGTATGAAAGAGTTATTTGTTTGACGATTTGTATTTACATTGTAGCCTAAAAAAACGATATACTTAAAATTTCTTGTAAATTTCTCTATACATTAAGAGTCAAATGTAGTAATTAGGATTAGGAAGAGAGGGAGTAGTACCTAAACCATGAGACCCTAACTATCAATTGATAGTCACTAGTATGAAAAATTGAGAATCGTGAGCTAATGGGCGGTCCATGCCGGACCATCAGCCGTCACGTATGAAGCCGGCGATGACATAATCACATGAATTCTTTTGGAGGTCCAAAAAGAACAATAAATAATACACAAAGAATGTGATATTAGTTTTACCAAAAGAAGAAGAGAATGTGATATTCTATTTTATTATCTTGACCAGGTGGTGTATTTGGAGAGGTGTCTCTATCGTATTGCTTGAGGTCGGTTGGAGGGCCCACCTCGTGCAAGCTTTAACACCACATTTCATTTGTTTATTAGTTTAATATTTTTTTAATCATCATTTCATTTATTTATTAGTTTAATAATAAAATGTAGAAAGGGTAAATAAATATATTGCGTCAGATAATAATAACAATTATATTGCTGACCAAACAAACAGAGTTCGCGTGCCGTTGCTGCAACTAAAAAAGAATTATTATTTTTCAAAACCTTAAAATAACTGTGTCAACAAAATAATCACATAATGAGATAGCTCTTGGGTATTATTACTATTTTATTTGTACTTTTTGGAACTGCAATACTATTGCAAAGAAATGTTTAACTAATAGAAAAGCTTAACAAATATTTTAAGAGCACCTTTTAAGAAGTTTAAAGAAATTCTTAAAAAAAAAAGTTTAAAGAAAGAATTTTATCTTGACCAATCTCTAAATAAGATTTTAATTCACTTTCAACCATTTAAATTTATTATGTCAATTTTAGCGGTCAACTTATGCTACAAATTTATTTTTTAGGCAAAGAGCTATGAAGGGCATACTTTATATAAGAAAATCGTTATTCAACGGTATATAAGTGAGATAATTTATGTACTCAATATTTTATAATTTTAGTTTATATTTGCTTTAGTTATCTACATTTTATTTATTTTTCATTCATGACAAAGATGGAAATATGTAATAGATTGGAGGGACCCATTTTAATAAGTGAACTCCATTAATAGGTTCCACTAATCTTTCGATTGTGTCTATGTCTCATAAATGAATAATAAATGGAGGGTAGACACATGAAGCAACTCGATTTCACTTATTATTTTTGGATAAATATGTGGTGTCCAAACTCACTTGAGTGGTTTCACTTAGCATAATATGATGATCACATGGGATCATGTCAAGATCCAAGAGTATCAGAGTTGATGGTTTAATGGAGGTTCCTTGATCCTTTTATATTGAAAGTTTGTCTCATAATATTGGTTAGGTGTTGCAAAGTCAAAGCCTGGGAATGAAAGTGAACCGGAGTAGGCTCCAGACAACCAAACTGACCCATTGGGCCGGGGTAAGAGAGCAGTTAAAAAGCCCAAATGGATGGACAATTTTGAGACACGTTAATATTGCTTTTATTTGCTTTGAGTTATTTCTCTAGAAGTATCTTTACAGTTTTTCTCTAGGACATGTGTCAGATTATGATTGCTGAAATAGTACCAAACTGAGCCTATAAGAAGCCAATACTGATCATGTAATTGTTATGCAAGAAATACATATATATTTTTCTCTCTCTTCTCCGATTTTTCTAGAGTTACTCAGAACTCAAATTTGAGAATCACCCTCTTCCCTTTTATCTTGCATCAACTGGTGCTTTCATTCCTTGAATCATGCCTCCTAAAATAGAAAAATCCATCGAGGAAATCATAGCCACCTGCCTCACCCATATGAAAGAAATGTTAGAAGCAGAATTCACAAAACACCAAGCTTCTACCTCAAACACCGCTATTCATCCACCGGTGCCAAAAACACCCAAACCTCACCTTTCACAGTTCGATGGCTCCAATCCCTTGGATTGGCTGTTTCAGGCGGAGCAGTTTTTCGAACTCACCCAAACACCGCCTCATCAACGCCTCACTTACGTTCCCTTTTACGTCCAAGGTCTAGCGTTGGTGTGGTTCAAATGGATGCACGCAAATCACCAACTCACCACCTGGGAACAATTTACTTCAACACTTGAACACCGTTTTGGACCTTCCACGTACGAAAACCACCAGGTAGCTCTATTCAAACTCAAACAAGCTGAATCTGTATGGATTATCATTCCCAATTTGAAACACTAGCCAACAAATTCAATAACTTGTCCCCATATTCATAGCTTAATTGTTTTCTCTCGGGGTTGAAACCAGAAATATACAGAGAGCTAACTATTTTACGTCCCTACAACTTAGCTGAAGCTATAGGACTTGCTAAGTTAGTAGAATCAAAAATTGTTGATTCACGCAGTACTCAGATGCGTTTTTCCAGACCTACCATTATTCCATCACCAGCTTCTCAACCACAAAACAAACCCTCTATTTTAGGTCTTGGTCCTTCAGTACCACCTGCTTCTTCCACGTTACCAGTTCAAAATTTCTCTCAGTCTAATCTCCAAGAAAGGCGTGCAAAAGGGCTCTGTTTTTTCTGCGACGACAAATTCACACATGGACACCGTTGTAGAAACAAGCAATTCATGATTCTCATTACTGAAGATGAGGAACCCCCACCTCCAGAGGATTTGGTTTCCATCACTTCAGAAACGGTTGAGGAGACTGTTCAGAGTTCTGACGTTTCCCTTGATTCCATGCACTTTTACCTATCACATGCTGCATTAGGTAATTTACTATCACCTCGTATACTACGTATCCACGACCTTATAAATGGTTTGCAAGTTACTATATTGATAGATTCTGGAAGTTCCCAAAACATTGTGTAACCTAGGGTTGCTGAATTTTTGAAACTACCAGTTGAGGATTTTTCGCCTTTTGATGTATTTGTGGGAAATGGGGCCTCTATTCAGTGTAACAGATTTTGTATGTTTGTTCCAGTCACATTATCAGGGGAACTTTTCTCAATACCTATTTTGTCCTCCCTGTACATGGGGCTGATGTGGTCTTAGGTGTGCAATGGTTACAAACGTTGAAACGTTTTGTCTTAGATTACACAATTCCACTTTTGGAATTCACGCACAACATCAAAACAATTACCCTAACCGGCATCACTCACAACACTCCTACCCCTGCCTCTTTTTCACAATTTTGCCGCTTTATTTTTACAGATTCTATACAATCAGCCCATACCATTACACTCCACCAATTAGACGCCAACCCTACCCCACATCCTTGTACACCTCTGCCTTCACAACCTTAATTAGCTGCACTACTCACTCAGTATGGATCTGTTTTCTCTATTCCTCAAGGTCTCCCACCTTCAAGCAACCTGGACCATCATATTCATTTACTTCCTGACTCCAAACCAGTCAATGTGAGACCATACAAATATCCACAGTGCCAGAAAGAGGTCATGACCACCATGATTCAGGATATGTTGCAAGAAGGGTTGATTAAACCAAGCACTAGCCCTTTTTCCTCCCCAGTACTCTTGGTAAAAAAAAGGATGGTACATGGAGGTTTTGTGTTGCCTATAGGGCTCTAAATGCTATTACGGTCAATGATCGTTTTCCCATTCCAAATATTGATGAGTTGTTGGATGAATTACACGGGTCAACCGTTTTTTATAAGTTGGACTTACGTGCTGGATATCATCAGATCATATTAGCTCCTGCAAACACCTTATAGACGGCTTTTCGCACTCTCGACGGACATTTTGAATTTTTGGTGATGCCTTTTGGGTTGTCTAATGCACCCTCCACTTTTCAGGCCACTATGAATACTATGTTGCAAGCTTTCCTTAGAATATTTGTGTTAGTTTTTTTTTACGACATCTTAGTCTATAGCAAAACGTGGGAGGACCACTTACAACATCTGCAACAGGTTTTGAGTATATTACAACATCATAAATTTTTTGCTAAATACTCAAAATGCTCCTTTGGTGTGCCTAAGGTGGACTATTTGGGACACATCATTTCAGGCCAAGGGGTTGAGGTGGACCCATCCAAGATAGAGGCCATTAAAGCATGGCCTACTCCTACTAATGTCACGTCGCTACGAGGATTTTTGGGATTGACGGGTTACCACTAACGCGTTTGGATCATCTATAGGGGGTGTCTGTCCCAAGGCTCTCACCCACTGACATTTTTTTAGCAAAAAAACACTGTCCAAGGATGCAAAATGCTTCAGCATATGACCGTGAAATGTCTGCTATAACAAAAGCCGTTAAAAAGTGGCGTCAATACTTGTTGGGGCGTCATTTCCACATCTATACCAATCACAAAAGCTTAAAAAATCTACTAGTCCAGACCATATAAAAACCATCCCAGGAGAAGTGCCTTACCAAGCTTTTGGGCTATGATTTTGAGATCCTCTACAAACCAGGCAAAGAGAATATAGTTGTTGATGGCTTATCACTCATTGTCACAGCTGAAACTCCCTTGTACACAACTATTTCGATGTGCCAACCAACTATCCTGAGTCAGTTGCAAACATTTTACGAGTCACATACAGTGGGTCAGCTACTAGTACAGAAACTCATTGATAAAAATACAACACAGACACAATTCAGCTTACATCAAGGGGTTTTATACTTCAAAGGCAAGCTTTTTATCCCATAGGAAACCAAGCTGCGTAGCATTCTGCTACAAGAATTCCATGCGTCTCCGGTAGGAGGTCATTCTGGCATAGCAGGTACTCTGCATCGCCTTGCTTCATCCTTTGCCTGGCCAAATATGACGAGAGACATCAAAAACTTTATTCAACAGTGTGAATTGTGCCAAGTGAACAAAGTAGCAAACCATAAACCCTATGGGCTCCTTCAACCTCTTCTCATACCTCAACATGTGTGGGAAGATATTTCCATGGACTTTGTCACACACCTTCCTCCTTCCCAGGGAAAAACTGCAGTTTGGGTCATTGTCGATCGACTGACAAAATCTGCTAACTTCATTACACCTCCCACCCACTATACAGCAGCTTCACTAGCTTCCTTGTTCCTCATCAAAGTGTACCATCTTCATGGCATGCCTAAAACGATTGTAAGTGATAGAGACAAAATTTTCATCAGCAAATTTTGGAAGGGGTTGTTCCGTCTCAATGGTACAACACTAACTTACAACAGTGCTTACCATCCAGAGACCGACAAACAAATAGAGGTGGTCAATAGGGTTTAAAGACATATCTGCGTTGTTTCGCTTGTGATGATCCACACCGCTGGGTTCAATTCCTTCACCTTGCAGAGTTCTGGTACAATTCATCCTATCAATCTGCCATCCGTATGACCCCCTTTGAAGCATTCTATGGACGCACACCACCCAAAATCTCCAGTTACATTAGTGGATATTCCAATATTGCAGCAATAGACAACACCCTCACAAGTAGAGGCCGACTTCTGCGCTTACTGAGAGAAAATCTGAACAAAGCTCAACTTCAAATGAAGTCCTTGGCCAACGCTCATCGCTTGGACCAGACATTTCAGGAAGGAGATTGGGTCCTTTTGAAACTGCAGCCATACCGACAGACATCGTTGAAGCATCATCAACCTTTCAAGTTGTCTCGCTGGTTCGTTGGCCCTTTTTGCGTCAACCGTCGCATCAGAGAAGTTGGTTATGAGCTGGATTTACCACCAACAACTAAGATCTACCCAGTCTTCCATGTTTCCAAGCTTCGTCCCTACTATGGCACACCCTATGTGGAACCTCTAGCGCTACCTACATCAGTGAAAAGCACAACTGTGTAGCTGGAACCTTAACAAATCTTGGGTTCGCGCAAACTCTTAGCATCTTCTAGATCTGTTCAGCAACTTTTGGTTCAATGGAAAGGTTTGAAGGAAGAGGAAGCAACTTGGGAAAATTTGGAAGATTTTGTGAACACGTGGCCATACCACAATCTGGAGGACAAGATTCCTCTAAAAGGGGGGAGTAATGTTGCGAAGTCAAAGCCTGGGAATGAAAGTAAACCGGAGCAGGCTCCAGACAACCAAACTGACCCATTGGGCCGGGGCAAGAGAGCAATTAAAACGCCCAAATAGATGGACAATTTTGTGACACGTTAATATTGCTTTTATTTGCTTTGAGGTATTTCTCTAGAAGTATCTTTACAGTTTTTCTCTAAGACATGTGTCAGATTATGATTGCTGAAATAGTACCAAACTGAGCCTATAAGAAGCCAGTACTGATCATGTAATTGTTATGCGAGAAATACAGATCTATTTTTTTCTCTCTTCTCCCATTTTTCTGGAGTTACTCAGAACTCAAATCTGAGAATCACCCTCTTCCCTTTTATCTTGCATCATTAGGCCATGCGTTTTGTTGATATTGAGTGACAATGACGATGTAAATGTGTGGATGAACAAGAAGACAAAGAGCATGATGATCGTTGCACAAATAAATTCCAAAAAGTGTGTGGAATTCGCCCATTTTAAAAGTTGAAATTTTTGCTTTTAAAAACAACAAAAAAACAAAGTAAAAAAAATGATAAAAACATGTCAAATAAAATTAAAAAAAAATACATATACCACAAAAAAACTCTAAAAATCAAATAAAGCATTGAAAACTTTTTTCAGATTTCTCTGAGAATGCAAAAAAAAAGGGTCTAAAGAATGAATTTTTAAGGCCCTAATCCATGTGGCAAATATGGCTCATCCAAATAGTATACGTAAAAGACTATCCAAACACTTCTTAATTAGTGCGCAAGGTAGAGGAATTAGATACCCAATTCCCAAATTATTACGCTATGATACTAACAAACGAAATTCCACTGTTTCAATATTTGCACCACACCTAACACAATAACACAATTATTGTGCACCCCAAAATCGTATCCAAGACCCCTATATCATGAGCACCCCATTTGCTGAAAAACACATTTTTTTTTTCTTCTTTCTATCAAGTTAGACCTCTTAACTCTCTTCAACCCTCATTGACTTGAGAGTTTGGAGTCATTGTAGAGACACCACTATCTCTAGACATTCGTCGACGTCCTCTACCTCAACTATTCTGATCATCGTCAACTGATCCTTTTCGAATTAAATATATTAGTAATGTGTATTGTGGCACTCCTATAGTATACAAGCAAGATGGAAAGAAAGACAAAAAGAAAATAATGGATGATGAGATTAATCGAAATGTCATGGTGCAACTTATGGCGGGAGGGGTGATATTATAACTTCTAACCATTATGGGTGACCATCGATTGCCTATCATTATCATAATTCATTTTTGTTCCATTCATATATTTCACTATTTACATTCTTTTTCATTTTTTAAAGAAGCTACAGACCTTTTTTCTCAAGGTTTGATATCTTTTTTGCATTCTCTCTTTCTTTGGCCCCAAACATTAACACCACATCATTCTTTCTCCTCTCCATCTCCATCTCCATCAGTTGCTGGTGAGTGGAGTTAGAAGTTGACCTCTCTCTCTCTCTCTCTCTCTCTCTCTCTCTCTCTCTCTCTCTCTCAAGCCGTTTTAGCGCCACCATTTCATGAGATAAGCTTTTCCTGAAATCTAGCTCCAAACTTAACAACAGATAAAGGAGAGAGAAACTATAGAAAAGATGATTTATTAGGGCTATAGTTTCATTTCATCCACTCTTGAAACTCTCCTTTTCCTTCCTTCACTTTCATCTCTTCTCCTTTTCAGTAGTCCTCTCGGGATCTGATCTCTCTCTCTCTGGTTGGAGAGAACAAAAGTAATTTGAACAAGGAGAGGGTTTAGTTCAATTCCCGAGGATATAACAATTTCACTTTCCACTTTTCATTTCTTGTCTGTTTTGTCCCCTTGTGTCTTTCTTTAGTGCTGCTTTTTTGTCTGTTTCTGTTGGATTTGACCAAGCTACTTCAATACGATCGTGTATCAAAGACAACCTTAAACAATTGTTTTTTACCATGCTTATATATCTGAGGATTTAGTGCTACAAACAAGGTTGTATATCATCAGATCCACACTTGAATTCTACTTGGAGATCTTGCATCCTCGTTTCAGAATTATTAATATCAAGGTTATTCTTTTTCTGTTATAGCTAGCTATTTAAAATATTATTTTTATTTGGTGCTTGATCTACCATATTATATGGGTTTGGCCTTAGTTTCTCTTCTTTACTGTATATATCATCATATCATGTATGAATGTTTCTTAATATAAATACCAGATTTTTTTTTTACAAATATAAATACCAGAATTGTGGATGATCATTAATTTATATAATTTTTTCCTCAAAGAAATTAATTATATAATTCAACAACCAAAACTAAAGACAGCTAAAGGACAAAGACATAAACCTTAGTCAACAGCTAACTAATTAAATGTCACTTCTCATGTGTGTGCACAAAATCTTTGACACGACTTTGATCTATGTTCGGTTGGTGTTTGTTTAACATCATGTTTCAACCTTTCCACCAGTTTTTTTTAGCTAGGTTTGTTATTAACAAGTACTGTTTTTACAATTGATGATATTTTTCTCAAATCGTTTGAACAAGTAGCTTCTAAGTCATGTTATCCTTTCCATATTTAATATTTTTTGTTTATGTGTAAACGTGATTTACTAGGAGTGCTTTATGATCAACTTATTTTGTAGGCATGAAAAGCTAAATGTTTGGTGCTATACCTGCAGACCATCATTCACTTGATCATAACCCTCCCTCCCCATAATTACATTGTAAAAAGTGTGCCCCCTCTACTGTGTTTTGAAACCTAGTTTAGTTCTACTCCTTTAAGGAAATATGAATAAATGTTTCATAAGGTAAAGTTATGAGTATATATGTGAAAAAATAAATTCACTCTTCCTATTTTTATTTAGAGGAGTGCTTTTTTATTCTTAAAGCAAATTAATAGTCCTTAATGTTTGAAAATAATAATCTCCTCAAAAAAAATGTTGGAAAAATAATCATGTATTTTTTTTTTTTGAAAATGAAAAAATAATAATGTTGTTAATTGCAAAAGTTCTTAACACAATTATTGATTAATGTTCTCCTTTGTTAATTACTGTTTTTTTTTTTTATGAGTACAGGTTTTAATTCTTGAGGTGGAACATGAATACATTTTCACATGTACCTCCAGGCTTTCGTTTTCATCCAACTGATGAAGAACTTGTTGATTACTACCTCAGGAAGAAGGTATCATCTAAAAAGATTGATCTAGATGTCATCAAAGACGTCGATCTCTATAAAATTGAACCATGGGATCTTCAAGGTATTGATTCGACTTCTATACTACAAAGCCTTAACAATCAATCCATATTATCTCACATTTTTTTTTATGAAAACAAAAAATTATTCTAGGAGTACTGTATTACACGTAACAATAAATTTATTTACCCTTAATTTATTAAAATTTGACTATACATTCATATAATATGAATAAATATATATGTATCATGCATAGAGTATTACTATTTATGATAACACAATATTTGCTACTGGTGATGTATTGCAAACAGAATTATGCAAAATAGGAAGTGATGAACAAAATGATTGGTATTTCTTTAGTCATAAAGATAAGAAGTATCCAACAGGAACTCGAACAAATAGAGCAACAAAAGCAGGATTCTGGAAAGCCACAGGAAGAGATAAGGCAATATACTCGAAACAATTTCTGGTTGGGATGAGAAAGACTCTAGTGTTTTACAAAGGACGTGCCCCAAATGGACAGAAATCTGATTGGATCATGCATGAGTACCGTCTTGAAACTAATCAAAATGGAATTTCTCAGGTAATTTTCCTTCTTCTTTTTGCTTTTTTTTATGGATGCATGTTTTTTTATAAGAAAATATTTTATTTATGAATCTCTAAAAATGTACCATTTTCTTTAAGAACAAGGCTTGCGTCAAAAAATGTACCAATTTCTTTAAGAACAAGGTTACAAGGCTTGCGTTGTCACAAGCAATCTAAATTATTTAGGCATTCTCACACAAATACAAAAAGGTAGATAAAGTATAATCAATTTTTTCGTTTTGTTAAAGTATTTAAACAACACTTTTTTTATGTGCTTGCCTAAGTGATTTATATTTGTGTTTGTGATCAACTAAAAGTTATCCCTTTTCAAATAATTTAATAAAATAATACATCTTTTGAAAGTTTAGCCTGTCTTTAGTACCAATTTTTTCATCTCTACCCTTTTTATTATTATAAATTTAGGGTTAATTTTATAAGGTTTTGCTATAAAAATGGGGTCAATTTTCGTTTTTAATCCCTCTAAAAAATTTCAGTAAATTACTTTTGATTTATACGTTTAAGTAAACTCGTGTGTATCATTTGAAATTTTGAATTATTTTTTGCAAGCATATTTAGTAGATTATAAAAATTTATGTTTTAAGCGCTTAAAAATTTATATTTAATTCATATTTTGTAAAAAAAAAAATTTGTGGAGATTGTTATCATATTATAAACATCTTTATAAAAATTTATTAAAAAAAGTTAAGGATATGCATGAGTTGACTTAAAGACAAGAACAAAAAATGGTGATGCAAAACATTCATAAGACCCAAACTTCCTAAATAATCAATATTATTTATAATAAAGAGGTGTTAATTAGTTTATTATTTTTAGTCTCATTTTGTTATTTTACTTGACGGTTTTTATTAATCAATAGCGATCCTTATAACTATCATTTACTAAAGTATATGTTAATTATGTTTTGATCTCTATAAATGTATCAACTTTTGCTTTTAGTCATACTGAAAATATCTTCAAACTTTTGCCTCCAATTTTCAATTTTACTCTACACATTTCATTTTTTTTTTGTTTTGTTTTGAGGGAAACACATTTTACTTATGTGATAAGAAATGGAGATACCCAATGCTTCTCCACGCCATGATTTTTTTTATTTTATGAAATGATATTGTTGAGAACTTGAAATGTAATGACTAAATAATTTGATCATTTAATCAAAAATTAATAACTAATTTTTACTAAATTTTTATAACTTCAACTTCTTAAAAAGAAATTTATAACTTCAGATAAAGACTAAATAATTTAACTATCTTTATTATCTAAAAGTAGTGATGTATGTGTCAATTACTTAAATTTTAAGTGCAATTTTCCAAACGTATAAGGAATGTGAGTCTTGATTAGAAAGAAAAAAAAATGTCAATTTTAGAGACCAAAATACAAATATATGGAAATTATTAGAGGAAAAAGTTTCACTTATTTTTTTTTTGCTTTTACCATATTCAAGTATTTAATTGCACGATGTTAAGTCATACGTGATCACTTTGTCCGTAATCTAAATTGACAATGTTGATGTTGTTAGATCGGACATCTTTACTCTAACTCGGACCCGAGTTATACGTGTGCATTTTTTTTGTCACTTCATCTAAAAAATATAATCATATGTGATCGGTTTGGCTTGATTTTATGGAACAAAGAAAAAAATCAAAACCAAAAACAAAAACAGCGTACATAATTTTGTTATTTTTCACAACATATGATATAGACATGGTCCAAATGTGTACCTTACTATATTTACAAAATTTTAATAATTTTTTTTGTCAAGATTAAAAATGTAAATATATTAACACCGAAAAAACATTCTCCTTAGCATAAGCGTATCAAGAGAAGAACACCAATGTTTAACAACAATAGCAAGCTGGGAAAAAGGAGGCCGGCAAAATTATAAAAAATTATAAAAATTATTTTTGTAAGGGGTCATTTTGGACTCTTTTTGAGAGGTCCATAATTAGATAATTTTGAAAGAATTATAAAAATATTCAAATGATTTGAAAAAATTATCTAAATCATTCTTCCATATTAGGATGATTTTGTTTTATAAAAAAAAAACAAACTCGGGTTTAAATTTGTAGACTATCCTTTCTTCTTTTTTCTTTCCCCATCATTTTGTTAAAGCCTTCAACTCCTAAACTCCTAAATATAGTCTAAAAGAAATTAGATACTAATTTCCATTAGAAAAAGATAGATATGAATTTCATTATCAATTCAACAATTTGATGCATTTTTGTTATTGGGAACAAAAAAAACAATAAGAAGAAATCTCCACACAAGCAATCAAATTTATTGTGGTTTATCTAGATCTTTCAATAATATATTTTCCCTCTCAACAACCGTTGGAATTTTCACGACAAAATTGCAAATCCTATGAACTACAATTTCTACACACAAAAATTACAAACTTTAGCAATGTCACACTACTACCTAAACCCTCAATACATGTCTCAAAAGGCTATAATTGTCAAGATGAAGAAAACTCAAACTAATTCTTAATATTTATAATAACTCTCCGCTTTTCTTTTCTTCACACTCCTAAATGTTAGGACTTGAATGAATGTCTAACTTGACATAACATTTTTTGATAAAAAAAATTGAAAATTTCATATTTGGTTAATTAAACTACACCATGCATGTTTATACTTTCTGCTTTTAGGTAGAATATTATAATTAGGCAGTTCAAAACTTCAAATAATAATGATGCTATCTATGTGTTTGATTGATAACTATAATAACTTGTACCACAGGAAGAAGGATGGGTTGTATGCAGGGTATTCAAGAAGAGAATGACAACAGTGCAAAAAATGAATGAATATGATCAATCACCATGTAATTGGTATGAAGATCAAGTTTCCTTCATGCCAGATCTTGAATCCCCGACCCGAACCAATTCTCATCCTCCTAACTATACTTCATACCACTCATGCAAACCAGAACTAGAATTAATGCAATATAACACACCCCACCAATACCATGATGCTAATTTTCTCCAACTTCCACACCTTGAAAGTCCAAAAATTACTCAATCTATTATTCCTTATAATCATCATGCTCATGCAAACAATAACAATATTGCACTTACTCAACAGCAACAACAGATGCAATATTTGCAGTATCATCAACAAAATCTTCACTCACTTTATGGTGGTAACAGCAGTAATGGCAATGATGAACAAGTTACTGATTGGAGAGTGCTTGACAAGTTTGTTGCTTCTCAGCTAAGTCATGAAGAAAATAATAATAATAATAATAATAATCAAGATCATGTTTCTAATAAAGAAGCTAGTTCTTTCTCCAATGCTGCTATTCTTCATGTGGCTGAACAAATTACTCTTCTTGATAATGGATCCAAAAAGAATGAAGTTTCTGAGGAACATGCTTCAACTTCTACCTCCAGTTGCCACATGGAACTCTGGAAGTGAACATATAGTAATTACTTGATGATATATGATGCATATTAATACATAGTATTTGGAAACTTGATGAGTATTGCTCCAAGTTGGTGTACATAATAAGCACACATATTTTATATCCTTATAATGATGTAAGCTGTTCATATATATATATGAACCTCTGGAGTCTGGATATATATATATAGACCAAATGTATTTTTATTTTAATACTAGGCAATCGATGATCAATTGCCAGAAATGTGCCTACATATATATATAACAATAAATTTGTACTTCAATGTCAACACTGGATGTGTTTATCCCAGTTGAATTTGATTTTAAAATTGAAGTTTCAGTTGTGCTCAATTACTCATGTCAATACTAGATGTGTTTACTCTACTCAATTGGTTTTATGGTATGTGTTATTTTCTTCTAAAATGTTTTAGCCGTTGGTTTCTTTTTGTACATGGGTTGGAATAACTCTACTGTTTTTCTATGATTTCTTTTTTAACATGGGTTGGAATAATTCTAATGTTTTGTATAATTTTTATTTGTGAAATATTTATTTTTTTCATTGCTCTCATTTAAAAAAGTCTCACTTAAAAATTTTCCTTAAACATAAAAATATCTTGAGTCGACGGCTGTTGAGAATTTTCCAATAAGACTCTCAAACAAGTGGTGAAATTTAAAAATAATACGTTGTAAGAGATTGAGACATATACTAGAATCTTGAAATTCTTTCATGAAGTGAAATTTTTAAAAATGTGGAGTAATTAGTACTCACCGTGAACATTCATGAACGGATGAAGCTACTCTTCCCTATATACATAGGGGATCTTGTGACTTGTTGTAGCATCTCAATCCAAGAACAAGAGAATAGTGTGTGAGATCACTTGTAGCACTAGTGTGAGTCTCTTGTTGGTGAGTGCATCCAAATTTTTGCAACTCTTTTGTAAGGGTCTAATTGAATTATTTTGAAGAGTGAAGACCATACACAATTTACCAAAATGTCTAGTGTTAATACGGCATACTACCAAATGGAAAATTTGAGAACCAAGAAATTGATGCATTTTTTCTAGAAAAAGTACATCAGTGTCTGATGTCTGATTTAGTGATTGATATTAAGATCATCTCGTAAAGGTGGCTCTTGGTTAGAAAAAATAGGGGTTTTTGTTTGTAGTACGAGTGGTTCATGAATCCTCTACTTTGTTTTATTTCCTAGTTTATTTATTTTGTTGGATCGAGTGATGGGTTAAGTACTAATTGTATTTTTCTCATTTTATTGAATAAAATTACTTTTACGGTTAAAAAAACCGGTTTGATTTGCGTTATTATTGTTGTAATTTTATTAGAGTAATGATAAGTAAACACAAAACTTGACACAAATACGACACCAAACACCTTTTTTTACCAACTTTTTTTTTTATTATAGATGATGACTTTGCAACGCAAAATTTGAATTGTGTTATTCACCATTAATCTCAGTACTACATTAACAAAAATATGCACATGATCACAAAATAATGAAGTGCTCAATGAACGATTATTAAGACCATATTATATATGCCTAAGATGTTTTCTCCAAGAGGAACTCTTCACATTTGAGTACTTTAGTCTAAATGGATTGGAGAATTAGTTAAGTCTTTCTACATTTGTGTATGTGTGTGTAACTGTAAGGCTATAGCTTCAGCACAAACAATGGTAAGCTATGATATTTCACAAGAAGTTGTGAGCCCAAAGCAAAGTAATTGCTACAAACCTGCTTGAACTTGAAGTGCAACAAGATATATAGCTATACCAAACTTCTATGATATTCATCAAATTCATAGGATATATAGGTGTGTAACTATATAATTTGACAGCGGAGTTAAGGAAGATGTAGTATCATATTATCAATATATCAACGGAATTTACTATTTAGCTATCTTGACACTACAAAATTCCATTTTTTTTATTTTTATAGTAAACTATTACCTTAACAAAGAGACATTAATTTGGCTCCATTCTGAATTAACGCATACCTGTGCATGAAGAATTTCTCATCTGTCTAGCTAACGCATGCTTTGCTTCCTCTTGGTAAACATACATAAACTACTTGCATGAAGATTAAGAAATAGATGCGTTCATTCAAAGTGTCAACGAGTGACGTGTGTTTTCACATGTTAAATTGGTTTATATACATATATATACTATTGAAGAAAGTCTTAAACAACCAATCATGGATGAGAAAATCTTATTTTTGTGTCATTTGATAAGGACAAATGAAGTTCCTATGTCGGGGGAGTCAAGAACCAAAGTTCCATTCAAGTAGTTATAATGACATGACACAATGATTAGGCGTGCTGGTTCAGATAAACAATTAATCATGATGAATGTTTCAATTCATAGTCATTGAAGCAAGCTCATGTCATGTCATCACATTTTCACAGAAAGAGAGGACTAGGAGTGTACATGTGAAAGAGCTAGATAGCATGCTTCCTACTTGATAGAAACAGAACTGGATTTTCATATGGATGACAACATGAGAAGACAAAAGTACTTTCTAGCACATGCCACCTTTGACTTTCATAGTTTGAAATGAAAGCCAAAACAAGCAAACATATGCATGCGCATTTATATATTAGCATATGTTAGTGAATAATTAAGTGGGGTTTATAAAAAGTGTTATGCAGCTTCATTTGATCAATTATGAAGGTACATTGACAAACATTCTTCACTCACCTTGTTCGGTTGCCAAAAGTTGGATTACTATTGTGTAAAAGGAAGGCCATACTCTAACCATTATCTGAGAGTGATTTAGCTTTGGTAATAGTAATTGTACCTAATGGAGAAATACATTATTTGTTTATTGTTGTTGTAGAAAATCGTAGAACCATAGGGATGAAGATCATAGATGTAAGCAAGAGAGCAAACATTAGAGTATTCATTTGGGAGATACTCGTAGAGACTCATAATAGAATAGAGTGAATAGATTTAATTAAAAAAAAGCAAAAAGAGTACACACTAGTCCTTATTTATAGGACTTAATGGACTAACCAATTGTGTAACTAACTTCCAACTTCACTGACTAACTTGTAACTAGCTATTAACTAATCCTAATTAACTAACCAAGTCCTATCTTACCAGTTGTTCCTATTTTAATTTGTTTCTTCTATTTTTTATTTTTTTTGGACTCAATTTAGTGTTTTCATTGATGCTTTGAAGTATTTTCCTTCCTGTGAGAGAAAGCCGTTTCGCAAATCATTGACAAATAATAGGGCATGTACGTACGTATATATCTTAGTATCTTATATCAAATGTCATCTAGTATGTATCAAGTACAAATACTCCAAATCTAAAAGACAATTTTGTCTATGAAACTGCAAAATGATAATACGTGGACTTTTTAAGTATTGAGGTGACGAAAGCAGTCGAGCACCATCAAGTCCTAGGCAAAACTTCATGCCTAGGGGATGGACCACTTACCACCACATAATATTACTGCAGTATACTACTTTTTTTTATTTTTTGTGAAGGATGTAGTATACTACCTATCTTATCATAAATACATTTTTGCTATTTTTATGTATATTAAAAAGAGTTGCAATGAACATAATATATCTGTTTTATGTATGATGTTGTTAACTACCCTTTATTTTATAGTAATAGTAATGTTCATCATAATTAACTCTGATAAATAAAATAAAGAGTAACGACATTCATACATCCATTTTTTCTACACCTGAAACACAATGGTTATTCATGTTCAAAATTTTAATTCACGTTCAAAATTGTAGTTAATTCATCTATAAGATTAACCACAATTTCACAATTTTTAATATAATCTAAATTAATTATATACTCAATTGAATTTATCACAATTTAACATTTTTTTTTTGAAAGGTTATCACAATTTTACATGTTATTAACAAGATATTCCAGATATATAGAAAAATTAGTGTAGATGAAACGCTTTCGTAAAATAAATTAGTAATATTAATTAAAGATTTAAAAATAATAATTAATCTATATAATAATTTTAAAAATATATATTTAGAGCTTGTAGTACATAGCATAATCACAAAAACCATGAGTAGGCCTTGTAATGCAAAGAGGGCACATTCCTTGTATAAAATGTTAAGGGAAACGACCGCAAAGGAGACAAGGAATTCTATGGTTATTATTGATGTCTTATTCTTTGATGCTAGTTTTTAGATCCACTTGAAAAGAGAAGAGAAATCCAAGAAACCTCAAACAAAAGGAGGTAAGAAAAGAAAAAACAAATATATGGAAAATGTAAAGGCCAAGCAACATGGTTAATTTCTCAAGTAAGTTGTTCACATATTGATTTTGAGAGAAGGTAGGCCCATATCTATTGATTGTGAATGGTTGCACTTTTGGCTTCCAAAAATGCGCAAACGAAGATAATTCTCTAACACCAATTTTTTGTGTGTTTAAAAGTTTTGGAAAATAATTCCCAAATGTTGTTTTTCGTGATAAATATCAAATAGGGAGGCCAAATGAGCAATCATTAAGGACTTTCTTATATTTTGACTCGATTGTGGGCTTTCGATATTTGGGCCTGGTTATGGAGTCTAAGGCCTTATGTATCATCCTAAATCATTTTTGTTTGAGAAAGAAATATTTTATCACGGAAAATATTTATCCTAAATAATTTACATTTTAAAATGAAATTTAAAATATCATAATTTTTTTGGATATATTGTTTTAGAAAAATATTTCTTTTAAGTTATTTTGATACGTTAGAATAGTTTTGAACAAAAATGAGAGGGAAACTAACAGCTAAAATACAATGAATTTATTTTGCATGAATATAATCACAAATATAACTTTGAAACAATTTTCATGAGATTAATTGCTAGAGATTAAGGAGCATATTATATCATCAATGGATTGATCCAAATTGTAAGAGATTTATACCGCTTAAATAAATGGTATCGGATTTAACTCCTATTTCTTGCGTATGGAAAAAATCGGTTGGGAGAAGAGAATTCAACTTGTTTACCCAACATATTCTAAAATGAAGATTAATCATTGCTAAACATCAATGAAAACTTCATAATTTCTTCTTATGAGAATCCATTATTTTATCATTTGGTATCATTAATATTGAGTTTTAATTACAAGAGTGTGTCATGTTTGGTTTACATTAACATGGCATCCTCTTTAAACTACTATTATTAATCATTCACATGATAATAGTTATTTTCACATCCATTCAATTAAATCACAACATGTGTTACTTTGTTATATTTTTGTTAAAATATCCCTATAAATATCCATATTCTAAAATGTGATTGGATGTTTGTTAAAAATAATTACACTAGAAAAATAAGTTTTAAAGTCTCCGATTTCCACACAAATCCTACATTTGAATATGTAAGCATGCAAGAGGAATTTGGAATCTGAGCCTTCCTTAAGTTGGCTGAATTGTCTTGACTTTAATTCAAGTTGCGCCAAAATTCACTGATGTGCACGAGCATTGTTTAGCGGCAAACCTTACTAGATATTAAGAAAAATGCATCAAAACCCTAAAACAGTCGTGCAACGAATATTTTGCACATTTGTTCCAAATCTTGATCATGTGTAACGGCAATGATGAAAGTTTCATGTCCAAATAGAAAAGTTAGAATGAGAACTTGAAAGACGAGAATGGTTAGTACCAACGCTTGTGAAGCCTATTTTAGAATGTTTAAGTCATATAAACAAGCAATTAAACTCAAGTGGTTAATGAGCTTCACCAAGGACAAATCGTTCGAGAAACCTGAGTTTTATTCTTAGGTAGAACAATTTTTTGTCAGGTTATCCTTACCTCACGACCGAACTATGAATTATCAAGCCCCTTTCCCCTACGAAGCGGAGGGTAAACACAAAAAAAAAAATGTTCAAGTCATATAGGATTTTCTAGGCCATTATATAGGTCGTACCCAATGCACAAAAGTCGAACCTTTGTAGGGTTTAATATAACTATGAAGTTGTTTACAACAACAACCAAATATTATCCTTTCAAAAAAAAAAAAACAAACAATCATTATCCCACTAAATAACGTTGACTACATGAATCAAACGACGTCATAACATTGTTCTATCAAAAACCAAGTCTTTCTCTGACTCTTTTATCTCTAGATCCTTCCTACCTCTGGTGATCAGACTCCCCTCCATCTGATCTATTCTCCTAACTACATAATTCACATGTCTTACCTCTACATGCTCAAAATACCTAAGTCTAGTTTCTATCATCTTTTCTACTATAGGTGCTACCACAACCCTCTCTTTAATGTCATCATTTCTATTCTAACTAATCCAGTTTTACCACACATCCAACGCAACATCCTCATTTCTGCTTTGTTTACTTTATGTTCGTGTTGGTTCTTCACCGTCCAACACTCTATCATGTACAACATCGTCAGTTATATCAATGTCCGATAAAAATTTCCCTTCAACTTAAGCGGTACTTTCACATCACATAAACACATGAGACACTCCTCCATTTCAACCATCCAACTTGGATGTGATGGTTTATATCTCCTTCTATTTCTCCATCATTTTGTATTACAAACCCAAGATATTTAAACCGTATAACTTATGGTATGGTATGATATGATCTTCCAATTTCACCTTTATGCTAGAAGCGCTTCGTTTCTTGCTAAAATTGCATTTCATATACTCTGTCTTGGCTCTACTCAAGCAAAAACTATATGTTTTTAAGGCTTGTCTCCTACCTTCCATCAAATTTTTCCTTCGACTCTCCATGTAGGACTATATCATCTGCAAAAAGCATATATGTGTTCTGTAAGTACATCTAAAACTAAGGTGGAAATGTAAGGGCTTAGTGTTGAACCTTTGTACAATCCTATTGTTAAGGGAAAATCGTGTCTCCGCCTTGTGTCCTCCACTAGTCGAGACCTCTTCATACATATCCATTATAGCTTGAATATTGGTCACTCTAACACCTTTCTTCTTCAGGGCTTTCCACAAAATCTCTTTAGACACTCTATCATATGTCTTCTCCAAATCAATAAAAACTAAGTGCAAATCAATGATATCTATGAAGTTGTTTGCTACTAAAAAATTACCTTGGATCATATGCCAATTTTTTAGATTAATTTGTTCTTCTACAACAAGTTAGGTTTTCGAATGTATCATTGAGATCATTTGCCGAATTTTTAGATTGTTCTTCAACAAGTTAGGTTCTCAAATGTATTCTGGAGAATCTATCTGTGGAGAGAAAACTCTTTTTTTTGCTAATAGAGAAAATTCATTTTCCAAACTTTATAATATTTTATGATTTAATTGGATATACTATGTTTACTATTAGCATGTGTAGCTAAATGGTTCCTTATACACTACAAGAAAAATGCTAACCACCCTAAAGACCACTGAAACTCACTCACGTTCATTGTAGACATAGAAGAGAAGAAGAAGAAGAACATAAAAGTAAATAACAATAAAATAAAGGTGAACTTTTATTCCAAGAACAAAAGATGGTTTTACAAACTAGATGGTTGCTCTATTTATAGTCTAACATTGACTTGAGCCCCAAGAATTAAATCACTAAAGTGTTACCCAAGAAACTGTGGGCTCCAGGTCAGAAATACTAAAATAGACAGCTTTGTCGAAGAAGCAAAAGCAGCAAAATGGCAAAAGGGGCACGCCACTTGTTATATTTTTGTACAAGATCTTCAAATTCTTTGCACAAGATATTTTGGTATGAGATCTTCATATTTTTGACATGAATCAGCTCCAATTCTCCTTTCTTTTGCTCCAAGACTTCATCTTTCAAATATTTGTTCCTAACATAAAATAACTTGCAATTGAAGTAAAATAGTTTTAGAAGGAAATAAAAACATATTAAATTTAATTAAAATAAACTTAAATATTAAATAAAAGACACTAATTAATGACTCATCAATACCAGTATAAAAAAATTTAAAAAGTCTTGGAGACCGTGACCTTTGTGGGTCCCCCTTCTAACTCCATCCCTTGATATATCTCTCAAAAATTCGCCTATAAAAAACAAGAGAGATTAGTCACGTTAGTCCCTCAATAGGAAAAGAGTTGTCATTTTAGTCCATGAATACAGATAAATTGCAAAATAGTCCCTGAATGTAGACTCCGTTAGTCAATTTATTCTCTGAATGTAGACTCCGTTAGTCACTTTAGTCCCTGAAATTGACCAACAGAGTCTACATTCAGAGACTGTTTTACAATTTCTGGGACTAATGTGATTACTCATTTCCCATTCAAAGACTAAGGTGACTAATTCCAAAAAAAACAAAGAACTCGTCACCTCAATATTTTATACTCTCTCAAAACTTCGTTCTCATATATCTCCTTACTCTCTCCCTTATTTCGATAACCACCGCCTTGCCTGGTCCTGCCACCTTTGGCCGCCACTGCATATGAATATCACTTTTCTAGTCAGTTAGTAAAATTATTTTTTATTGTTTTATCATTTTAATTTATTATTTGTTGTTATTTTGGTTAGTATAATTGTTAATATAAGCAAGTATATATGAATAAAATCAAGTGTTACGAGTGTTTGAAAGAGAATCTGTTAGAAGATATTATTAGTACGAGCATATGTGTTTGATATATAGTCGTAGTTTATTGCAAATTAAAAAAAATAACTTCAATTATTTCCAAATGGGTTAACTTCTAAAAAATACTCTCACGTAATCTCAAATTTGTTGTTACGATAACATATGTATTGGCTTATATCTTCCAGGGGTTAATTTCCATTGACCACAACTCCTTAAAAAAAGTACGAGGGCCATAATCCTTGGGAAATGATTACTTAGAATGAATTGATTGTAAGGAGCATGATTCAAGTGAGAATGTTACTTTTATTTTTTTGTCGGGATCTGAACCTCTAACCTTCCATATTTTATGTATTGTCTATATATACTAACTGAGTTAAGCTCACGAGGACACAGTGAGAATGTTACTTGGAGGAGCATGATTCAGTTCTAATTCTTTCAGTGGCAACATAATATATTTTTCAGTTTTACGTGTTTTACATTTAGAGTCCGTTTGTTATAGTTTTTTAAGGAACAAAATCTTTTTTTTTAAAAAAAAGTAATCACTTTTAAAAGTATTGTATGTGTTTGTTACAACTTAAAAAAAAAGCAGAATCTAAAAAATCTAAAAATATCTTCAAATGAGAAGCTGTTAATAGCAGCTTCTCAAAAAAAAAATAGAGGAGAGAGAAAAACAAGTTTCAAAAGATTGAACTAATTTTGCAACAAAAAATCTCTTTTATATAGTTGTATTCAAACAAACTAAATTATTTTATTAAAAAAAGTGATTATTATAATGGTACAGAAACGCAAAATAGATTTTGATTTTTTATAAAATCTCGAAAAAATAGTCTTTAAATTATTCAAAGTCAAAATGATTTTTATTTTAATCAGTGGCAAACAGGACCTTATTTATTAGCTTAAATAAATTTGTAGTCTCTAAAAATACACCGACTTTTTTCTTTAGTTTCTCATGAAAAAAAAGTGGCCGGTTAGCATATGCTTATGGTGTTTTTCTTTTGTTGACAAAAGCTATATAGTAAATAAATTCTTAAAAGAATTAAAAGGTGTAAATGCGTCTAGTTTGTGTCTTTTAAACTGTAATAACGTACTACGTTTCTGGGAAGGATGGAAGGAAGAGTTTTACCGTGAACCACCACTGTAAGCACACCAGATTTTTCTTTTCTTATTTTTTTATAGAAGAATTTTTTCTTGTAAAATTAAAAGAAATTAAGAAAGCACATAGAATTTTCACTTTCTTGGTTTCTACACGGCTAACCCAAAACCTCCCTTTGGACAAAAAGAACTGGCAAACCCTCATATCCACACAAACAGCACCAACCAGGCTTTTTATAGACAACTTTTCTTCATTCGTACATGTGTTACACATCTTATGAACTTATCATAGTCTTACACTGATCATATGAACATGCGGTGAAACATTTACTCGTATTGATTTTTTTGGGTGCAATAGTTATATTAATTAATTGTATTACTGGCACCCTCGAGGGGAGGGTGAGGTCCAACAGGCGGTTTCTCGGGTGTGCAAGTCTGGTGTACCTTCGAAAGTTGTTGTCTTCTCTTGGCAGCTTATCCTTGATAGGATTCCTACTGGGTTCAACCTTGTTAGTCGTGGTGTCCTACTTTCGGATGGGGGTTTAGGGTGTGTTTTCTGTGCTGTGTTGATTGAGTCGTCGGTGCACCTGTTCCTTTCGTGTCCCTCTATCCTTCCGGTGTGGTATTAGGTGTCTAGGTGGTTGGGTTGGGAGTTTGTGATTCCTTTAGGTCTAGCCCAACATTTTTTGTCCTTTACGGGCTTAGGTGGGGGAAGCGAGTTAGATTAGGTTTGCTTCTAGTTTGACATGTTGTTATTTGGACCATCTGGATGTCCCAGAATGACCTTGTATTTTTTGGTGGCGCCCTTTGAGAGGAGTCTGTGGTGGATAGAGCAAAACTCTTAGCTTTGAAGTGGTTCATAGCTAAGTGCCCTGCTAGTTCTTGCACTTTCTATAAGTGGGAGGTGCAGCCCGTCCTATGTTGGCAGCGATAAGGGGTTGTGGTGGTTGTTTTCCTGGTGTTGTTGGGGGGTTGGGTGGGGGTTCACAGCCTCTACTTTTCCGGCCTGGCTTCATGGGTTGCTCTTTGTGCTCTGTGTCCATGAGGTTTTGGTATGTGCGGCGTTTCCCCTAGGGGTGCTTTTTCGATGGTTCTTCTTCTTTGGTGGTTGTTGTTTTGTGTTTTTGTTGTTTTTGGTGATCCCTTGGAGTGTTTCTGTTTCCCCGTGTGTGGGGCGAGGGTTTTATTCCTTGGGTGTTAGTGACTGGCGTCTTATGGCGTCCTTTTGGTGTATTGTGTACATGTTCCTTTTTATCTATATATGTATATATATTTTGTCATCCAAAAAAAATTATATTAAAGAAAATTCTAGAAGTGTCATAAATATACAAGTTAAGAAAATCAATATAATATTATTATCTTAGAAAGTTTATATTCAACTTTTTAAAGTTTAAAAATTGATATTTCCATTATTTTTAATTTTCTTAACATGGGCCAAGACACATGCAGTTTAATTTAACAGACAAATAAAGCAAGACTTAAGTATATTCTTTATCTTTTTAGTTCGGAATATATGAAGAAGAAAAAAAGGTAACTAATAGAAGGCTTGTAGGTCTATTTTGTGACTTGAGGTCTCGAATTGTTCAATTGTGATGCTATTGGGCGACTTCAATCATATTCTAATTCCCCAAAAAAATGTGAAAACAATTTTTCTCAAGCTAGTGAGATAAGTTTGCCGACTTGTTAGCCAAATGCAACCTACTAAATTTAGATTTCTTTGGAAGCAAATTTATCTGGAAATCTCATAGGTGGTCGTTTGGTGCTTGGAGATCGAATCAAGGACTTCTTGATGTAAACGGGCGTATCCGTTTCTCATAGGACACATCCCCATTTCTGACATTTGATAGGTTTTAGGACAACTTTGAAAAAATGACCCCCTAACGTAATACACTCTAATTTTTATTTTTTTTATAAGCGATGAATAAGTCATGCATTAATTATAACAGGTGACATCTCATCTCTGACGTAAGACACTTAAGTAGACATATGTTACATTAGTTTATCTCACCTTAAAAATTTGATTTCCATAACAAACAAGAAGGATTGAGATTGGAATTTCTGATGAAACCAAAATCCTAGGTCACTTTTTATTCTGGCATATTTCAATCAAAAACCATCCTTCTAAAAACTATTTATTTTAGATAATCACCGTAGCAAAAGAGATTGGTACTCAATACAAAGTATTTGGGAAATCGATACTAACTACACAGTAAAACCATGCAATTACAAGTTTATCACCATCCAGTTTCTCATAGGACACATCCCCTCTGAATGTTGATCGTAAGAATACTATTTTGGCTGCAGTTTTAAAGCAGAAAGTCTGTATGGCTCTTATGAGCATGAAATGCTATATTTTTAAATGTTTTTCAAGATGGGTTCTAACAATCTTTGTAACCGTCATATAACTAGTATACAAGACACAAAGATAGAATGTATAAGTAATTAAGTGAATTGGAATATTTTGAAGTTAGTATTGTGATTTGTACAATGAGCCTTGTGAGTTGTAATTGCTTGAGACAAAACGATTAACACAAAAAATGCAATCATTGTGCTTCTTATTTTTTCCTTTAATATTTTCATTGTGAGTGAAACATCGACATTTTCCATAAATAAAAAAGGTTAGAGTAAGCATTATACTCCACATAATATATTATATTTTCATATAGTAAAAAGTTATTTGAAAAAAAGAATTAACAAAAAAATCAAGTCTAACAAACATCTAGTGGTGCAATATGACAATAAAGGTAGAGTAATTAATTAAGCAACTAATAAGATGAAATAAAGAAGAAGCACTAGTAGTAGTTGACATGTAGCTCATGAACCTGAACTTGTCAACAATGCAATATTAACTTGAATGTTTTTGTTTTTTTGTTTCAAGTAAGTACATGTTTCCTCTAGCTTAGGTTCAAGTGTGAAGACTCGAGTATCATAGCTAGCTAGGTTCTGTGCAATAATAACATAACATAACATAACACCTCTGGCATATGTGGCTATAGTGCATGCCTATAAACATACGTACCCTCTACTCTAGTTTTTACACACTCCCGGTTTAATTAGTCACAAGATGCTAATGTTAGTCTACACAACTATAGACATTATGGTTTTACCAATTGTGTAATTGCTATCCACCCTACAAGTACAATGTCTCTATTTTCCATTTAATGAACTCTTTTGCTATGGTACAGATCTTAATTTGAAGTTGATTTTCAATTTGATTTGTTTCCTATTATTCTGTAATATTATATATGTATATAGGTACAATAAAAGTTACGAAGAGATAAATTGAATAGTATATTTAATTTACACAATGTGGATGCAGACAGAGATCAATTAGATAGGTAGTGAATTCAGATTTTAAACGATAGTATTAATCATTTCCACTGTTTGGTACTTCAAATTGATACCATAAAAGGTATGCGTATTTATTAAGTATACTACTCTAAATTGAGAATTAAAATCACCACCCAAAAAAAAAAAAATGAGAATGAAAATTAAAAATCAAGGCCCAACTGCAGTCATTGAAATCCAATCTCATTAAATTTACACATTGTAAACCTAAATCTGAATTAGTTACCTTTTCACATATAATAACTAAAGTCTTTGAATATTTTGTATTCTTAAGCTCGTTTTCATTTTACTTTAGAAAAGCGTCCTTTTTTTAACAAGTTAAAATGAAATATAATATAATAAAGCTAATAATGTTGTCTTAATGTTAGACTTGATATACATTAGATTTATAAAAATATTTCGAATTACTTACTATATGGTGTCGCGTCAACGATACGGCTACTCATGGGAAAAAGCGGGCCATGGCCCACCCAAAAAAAATTATATGATAATTTAGCAGGTGGTTTATACCGTTTAACGGGGTTTAAAACCTTGCAAAATGTTTATGGGTTTTCTTTTTATTTTCTCCCTTGTATCACACTTATATTTGGGAGGTTTTGCCAAATTTTTCAGAAGTTTACAAACCTCTCTATTTTACGAGGGTTTATAATCTCTCTTGTATAGTTTTGCAGGAAGAAAAAAAAGTTCTCCCTTACTAATAATTGTGTTGTCAGAAAATTCTCCCTTCTAATATTTTGCAATTATAGCGGTCGTAAATTATGTAATTCATTTTGTTAAAATATTCAAATTTTCATTAAAAATACAACCATAGTATAATAACATAAATGTATTTTAAATATTTGTAGTTCAAACATGAAATGTATACAATTCAAAATTCACAATTGCTTAATTAAAGTCTTGTACTAAAATAGCTAAGTAACTTAGAATGATATACTTTTTTTAGGGAGTTAGAATGATATGATCATATTGCATCAAACAACTTGTTCACTTTTGGTCGAAAGTGGAATGAGTCCTTGGAGCGAAAGATCATAGAATCTTCAAAAAAATCCTACCGGCAAAGTGACGTTGTCGATTACTATCCGGGGAAGGGCTTGAATTGGTTGAAAGTGTATAGTCACAAGGAGATAAATTTTATAGGTAATCCAGATCTATCGAATTATCATAAATTGGCATTCGCTTCTTTGTGGTGGAAAGATTTTCATGGGGTATTTTGGTGAGGGATGGTTTAGGTGATTGGTTGTAGGTGCTTTGCGCATAAAGATTGGTAATGGTCGTGACACTCGATTTTGGTTGGTTAGGTGATCAACCCCTTCGATTGATTTTTCTAGTTTTATTTTTTGTCACCTTGCATGCCGAAAGTGATATTTCAGATATGGGGGAGTAGGTGAATGAGGTTTGATGTTGGAAATTCCGTTGGAAAAGATGATTGTTTTAATGGAAAAATGAATTATTGACAAATTTGTTGTGTTATTCAACCGTCTAGTTTCATGAACTCCTCGATTGCATGGTTTTCTTCATAAATGAGAATGTATGTTTACAGTAAACTCAAATTATTTTTACTTATGTATAAGTGTTTGAAAAGGTTGTGGGATATTTATACATTGTCAAAAGTGATTTGCTTTCTCTTGACAATTATTACGGGGTCGCCTCCCTACAAGGAGAATTTTGATTAGTCGTGACATATTTGATTTGTTGTATGAACCTTTTTGTGGGTGGTGTGCAGAACATCCTTGAAGTTCATCTTTTTATAAAGAGTTTGTTTGTTGAGTCCATTTGGTACGAAATCTTTAAGTGGTTTGGGGTGCCCGTGGCTCTCCTAGGAGATTATTGTGTTATTACAAAGCTTTTGCTATACTTTCAGTAACAGAAACAAGGTAAATGGTCCCTTGCTTGTGTTGGCGTGCAACTTTATGGTCGATTTGGAAGACGAGGAACAACCTAATTGTTTTGTTGAAGACGATCTCGGTTGAAGACAATCTCAGTTGAAGAGGTGGTGGACATTCAATCAAAAGCTCATCTTGGTAATGACTTTTAGCAAAGAAGTAGGAGGACCCTTGTTTATTCTATGAATGGCTCACTTTTCCATTAGATTGTATTCTTAGACAATGGTATGAGTTTAGGGTATGTTTTCTTATTTTATTTTAGTGGTAAAGTACTCTTTATACTTATATTCTTCAAGGTTAAATACCTTTTGTACTTTGTTTTTACTGATTTTTCAATAAATTTCTTCATTTACTATTAAAAAAGGATATTGCATCCCGTCTCATATATAAGGAAAAAAAAATTAGGTTCATTGAATAATTAATGTATTTGATTTAAAATGAAGATTAGATACATTAATTATTCAATAAACCTAAAAAAAGAACTTTTATTCTTATATATAAGACCGGATGGAGTATAAAGAAAATACATTTGGATTATTCGACAAAAAAACCGAGCTTAGAAAAATAGATGATCGATCGTTTTAAAACATACCGGTTATTGTTTTGTAAACACATCCAATTATGTGGATTTGATTTTGAATTTAGACATGGTTTTCATCATATAACCGGATATTTTGTTCACCACTACCTAACACAACAACAAAACATCCACAAGCCTTTGTTCCCAAACAAAGACTAGGAACTACTATTTCACTTCTTTATTTTTATTTTCCATCTGTAGTATAAAAGAACTAAAATTCATGCAAACCGATCACTTTACACACATAAAATAACCAAAATATTGTTTGCAATTAAATTGTACAAAATTATACTCCCATGCACAAATTATATAAACAAACCCTTAAGTTCATTCTTTCAAAAAAAAAAAAAAACCTTGAGTTCATAATATTAATATTTTCACATTTAAAGAAAAATGGTCGCATGTTTTATGTTCCTCCTCATCGGTCTCTGGCATGCTTTAATGTCGTATGATGAAGAGGCAACAAGAATGACTTCTTAATTAATGGAAACAGCTCGAATGTTGACAAAACATGCCAGTACAATTTGAAATAGACTAGCAAAGCTATATATTGCCAACAACAGTTATTAGTTATCACCGCGAGTACTAACAGTCACATCATAGATTCCAAAGATGAGTAAAGAGAAATATACATTTGAGACATCAATTAATAAACTCACCGCACCAAACATACTTTTAATTTTGTTTTTCATAGAAACACCAACCAAACACACTTTAAATATGTTTTCACTTTTAATTATGAGCCTCAATTCCAACATATTATTAAAAAAATAATTAAAGATGAGACGATACGAGTCTCTCTTTTAATTAACCAAAATTTTACCGTGAGCTTAGCTCAATTGGTAAGGACAATGCATAATATATGCAAGGTCTGGGGTTTCAATCCCAGACACCACCAACAAAAAAAAATTAACCAAAATTTTAAATTTGATCATGATTTTTAACATGATGCAATCTTAAAACTCTTAGGGAGAGTTTTTCGTTTGTATTTGCACAAAGGATACTTGATTTTAAAAAAAAAAAAAGACTTTAACATTTAACACTTTTAAGATTATCTGTAAAGATTTATTACAAAAACAATTTTCTTTTGTTTGTTTATTTTATTAATCTTTTTATTTTATAAAATGATTTTATAAGAAACAACTCAAAATTCCGTAAAAAAACTCATATTTCCTTAAAAAAAACACAATAATTTTTAAGGAGACTACTATATGGATCTGGTCCAAAAATTAACCTTGCTATTTTTTTTTTTGTAAATCTTAGTATAATATTATATTTGTTCTTTGGTTTTTAATATTATAAATATTTTTTAATAAAAATGATAAGGGTCGACGTCCTTAGAAATTTTTTGAGATGTTCATATTAGAAATATTATAAATTCTCGTTTAAGTAAATATTATAAATCCTCGTTTTTTTTCTTTCAAAATTGTAACCTCTTAAAAGTGGCAATTCTCTTTCGAAAAAAAATGATATTTACAGGGGGAAAAAAACTCTAACAAACATACCCCATACCTGAACAAGTTATTTTATTTTATTTTTTCATGCTAAAAATGTATTAAAATTAAAAAAGAATGATGAAGTGCCAAAGATGATTTCATGTTTTCAAATTTCAATTAGTCTGCTGCTATACTGTACAAAACACTATAACATCGTGGAAAAGTTCATTTTTTTAAGATAAAGAACGAGCAAGATCGTGGAAGAGTTCATTCCTACTTCATCCCAAACAGTACAAAATATGGAATATATATAGTTAATATTAATTTAGGGGCGTCTAATATAGACTCTCGATCTAAAGACAAACCTTAATAGTTCTAGTAAATTTTAATTAAATATTATATTTATTTTCCATTTTTTTAATATAAAATGGACTTGTGTTACTAAAAAGAGTATAAGAGTCCATCTTTAAACCATTTTTTTGAGAGGTACATATTACATCATCCCAAATTTCATTCAAAAGGTACAACATTTGTAGACATACATGCATATGGTTGTGTCCCCTTGTACTTCATGTTTAATGTAGACTTTGGCCACACACATCTTCCATTATTCATGTGGATGCTTTTCAATTTGGAGGTAGGACGATATTAAGATTTTAAAAAAAAAATGTAATTATATTGTTATAAGTAGTTTAAAAATCTAACAATATTAATAATTATTGATTAGGTTTTATTTATCTTTCGGCAGAACTCTATATTATCAAAATCTTATTCCCTTATAAAGACAAAAAAATGATATGTCAGATTTTTTTTAATGACAATTTTGATTGATTAATTATAATGGAAAACGATACAAGTGTTTGGATGATATGTCATGTATATAAGTGTCTGAGTGTATGTAATTTCCCTTTCAACATGTTTAATATACATAATGGGTAGGGTTCAAATTTTAGATAAGAATATCTTGATGGTATGTAATTGTAAGCCAACCAAAGCTTACAAGTTCATTAAATAATCTTGGCATATATTGAATTAAGCACCTTGACTATACTACTATATATTTAGAACAAATTACAAATGAATTAATGATGACTCTATTTCTTTTCTTTTTTTGGGATAAGGGAATCCCAGAAGCTAGCTTACATGAGCATAGAGATGATGAAGTCGTTTCTGATCGGATCTCCCTTCAAATCAATATATGGATCATGAAAGCAGTTGACAACCATCAATTTCACCAAAATTTAAAATGTAAGCATATGAAAAGATTCTAATTCTAAGTTTGTGGAGTAACCTATTATAGTTAGGTAAAATATAAAAGTGAAAATAAAATAGAAATATAGTAAAGGACAAAGGTGGTAAGGAGGAGGAAGAGGAAAGTCTGCACACTGAGATGTTTTTTACTGACTTAAATGCGTATCAGAACTGTGTTAGGGCAGCGAGAGGGAGTTGTCAAATCAAGAAAAGTAAAACTTGCATGTTTATCTCTTTTTCATAAATATTATTATTATATGGTTATGGAGAAGCTATTATGGAGTTTCTATAGTTGCACTGACTGTTGAATGAGCGAGGAGCCCTAAGGAAACGGAAGAGAGATAGTGTTTTATTTAGGGTTTCACTGGTGCCTAGTGGGGTTTTGGTTGTTCCTTTGTTCGGAAATTTAGGAAAATTTATTTGAAAAAGTTGTTTTGAGATCAACCAACACCACAAGACAAGACCCTCTTTAACTATTGAAAACAACAGGTGAGTGTGTGAAAGCTATCACCCCATGCACACGTCCCTTTCTAGCTCCTCTCCCCCACATCTGCCGCCTCTCTCTCTCTCCCACATACACATTGGAATTCCAACCACATATATGTTCCTATGTTTATGATATAATAATAACTTCTTCTTCGTCATGTTCATGTACAAATTAATTTACTCCTTTTCATGCCCTTCAATGTAAGTAAGTATCTGCCTGCATATCTATATCATCATGAATGAATGTTGTTAGAACTGGACCGCAATCCAATCGGTGAAACTTACAAATCATAGATTAATATTGATGGTGATTGTTAGTATATTAAGCTCAAAGTGACTCGACCTACTTATCATTTCACCTTTTAACTCGCTCAATTTGGCCACGGAACCAACCTTATACCTTAATCATCCGTGCATCTAAGATGTATCTCTAAAATAGTTTAAAGGTAATCCTTAATTTTTTAATCATCCAACAAGTTAGTTCTAAGTTCAATAGATTGAATCTGTCAATCTGATTTGATCAGATTCCATAGGATTATAGACCAACTATTCATGATTACATGATATTATAAATTCTTAATATACATTATTTTCTTGTAAACTAAGATATTCTCCACATTTACGAATGGTTTTAATTGATTGTCAGACTTTGACTGCCCCGTGGTTCCACGATTATCTTGAAATACGAAAATAAAATTTATTTGAAACTGTGACACATCAACGCCATGATGCATTTGCGAAACAAACATTTGTTATATATAGCATTGTTCATTGTTTAGACTAATCTTTTGAAGTAATATTCCTTATGTCCCTTATTATAAACACTCTTGGAGAAAAAGTTTAAGAGATTTATATTTTTCAAAAAATATTTTGTTATTTGTCACGTACATCAACATACACTTTTCGATACACTCTTCCACTAATTTCAAATTACATGAATTCTATCAAGTATATTTAGTACCCAAATAATGTATTAAGGTTTATTATTAAAATAGTTTGTTCCATTTGAATGTCAAACAAAAAAATAATTTTGTATCAAAAACTCACCCAAGCATTTTGGAATCCAAAATTAAAATTAAAATTTGATTGTGTTATTCTAACCTATTTCTTGTTTCTTTTTCGTGTTATCATTTTATAAGTACTAAATTTCCATCGTCGTTAAGCAATACACAACGTAAGTTTTCCCTTTTCAATTGCATTCTATCATACACAAGAACCAAATATTGAACCTATAACTACTTATTTAAGATATACAAATCTCTTACCACTTGAACCAATCAATTGTTGATTAATTTCTATATCATATATATAAAATGCATATGGATAAAAACTGATGTATAAACTAGAGCAATATTAATAAACAAAGAGAGAAAGAAAAGGGTTTCAAGGCAATTTGGTTCCCTATGTTTATTATGTTTATTAGTATTTATTAATTAAGACAAGAAATAGAATAGAACACAACCTCTTTATATATATCACTCTCAATCTTTCTATCTATGAACTGTCTCTCTGCACCTTTCTTTCACAACACATAATCAAAAAAAGCATATCCAAGGTGTGGTGGTTAACTTGTCCATCTATCTATCAATCAATCAGTCAATCAAGAGACCAATCATCAAACCGAATATATAATGTCGTCCTCTTCAACCACAACATTATCCTTGGACCACCTCCCTCCTTCCGAGCAACTTTGTTATGTCCACTGCACCATCTGTGACACCATCCTTGCTGTATGAAACATCACTATATTTTCTCACTCCATTCCCCACTTTCCAACACTAGCTTAGCTAGGGTTTTTCTTCTCCATTTTTTTATGCAAATATAACTTATTCCTTTTTTTTTCTCTTCAGGTGAGTGTTCCTTGCACAAGCTTGTTCAAGACCGTTACTGTGAGATGCGGTCATTGCACTAATCTGCTCCCAGTCAACATGCGTGCATTACTTCTTCCATCCCCAAATCAGTTTCATTTGGGACACTCTTTCTTCTCCCCAACTCATCATAACCTTCTGGTTATACTTTCTTTTTTCCCACTTCTTTTTTACTCTTAATTACAGTCTTAACTTTATATACCCTACATTAATTACTTTGCACCTAAGTTCAAAGTATAACTTTTGTGGTGTGTTGATGCATTTTTTTCTTGCAGCAGGAGGAGATGCCAAACCCAGCTCCAAATTTTATGATGAACCACATAAATGCACCAAATGATTTCTCTATGCCTCCCGCTAGGACTGTAGCTGATGAGCTTCCACGCCCACCAATCATAAACAGACGTAAGATTCATTATCTATACTCATTTTGTTTGAGCAACTTAGGTTTTCCTCCATCAAAACGATGGTTTTTGTTCATCTACTATGATTTTGTTCATCTTCTATAATATTATTATTTTGCTTGAAAGCAAGGTTGGCTTAGTTAAATAAAAGTTGTAGAGTTCAAATTAACAAATTATGGGAAAAGCTAATTAGTATAATATGCTTATAAGCTTTTCAAAAAAAAAGAAATTAATAAATTAATTACTCAAAAAAATAGTAAATAAAAATAAATCTTTACTTTATGTGGTTGCTATTGATTGGACAGTATTGTTGAGGTACTCTTGGTCTTGTTCCACTTTCTTTTGGTAAAACGAAGGAAGTCTTTTATGGCATCATCTCGACATTACCTTAAACCATCCCTTACTTTAAAGTGTGCATGCCCTAAATTAAAGATATAATGTCTCTATAAGTAATGACAGGCTTACATCAAAAGATAGAATATTTTCACCTTAATTTAGCTTATCATAGAACAGTTTGTAATACTATAAATTATTTATTAATTTTAGGGCACATCCCTTCGTCACGAGGCTATGTTTTTCTTTTTTAATGTCCTTTTTGTTAATTTCTCGGTACAAGCACCAACATATATAGATGAAAGCAAACTTAGGTAATTATATTGTATGTTTATAAAAATTTATGTATATATTTTTTTTGGTACAAAAAAAAATTATATATTATATATGTGAAATGGGGAAAGTATGTAGTGGAGAGAAAAATATATAGGGTACTTTTCTTCTCCCCCGGAATAGTAGTTGTTTAAAGCTTGTAACATTCAGTAATAAGTATCATCTGAATCATAAGGCATAGATTGCAGACAGTTGCAATAACACCTCATGCTAGTAAAAATAGGCAACAGATTAATTGAATTGAAAGGTTAAATAAATGAAAATTTCCAACTATATGAAAATATAACAGGAAGTGATTTTGATATATATGATAACGGTGTGTTAATGTCCAGCTCCAGAGAAAAGACAGAGAGTTCCCTCAGCATACAATCGCTTCATCAAGTGAGTAGTCATTTAAAACCATTGTACTTTTTTTAACTTCATATTCAATTTCTGTTATATAGTATTAATTTTTTTTTTGTTAATGTTATTAAAGTGTGAAGTAAATCTAAATACGGTCCATCTGCAGGGACGAGATCCAACGCATTAAGTCTGTCAATCCTGATATTACCCACAGGGAAGCCTTCAGTGCAGCTGCCAAGAATGTATGATCCTCCTTTTCTCCTTAACTTATAATTAAATAAATAAAAATGTTATATTTAAATAAAATTAATAACCCTAGATGTTGGATCTTCTCTTTTACTTGTTAGTTGTGACTTAGGTTTTAAGATTTGAATTTTCAGTTGATTTTTTTTTTTAATCAGCAAATATTATTAAAGGCATATATAGCCTACGCAAGACGCGCAATTGACTTACCGAATTTTCGGTTAATAGATCAAACATAAATTTCATTTCAAATTTTAGTTGAAGTTGATGTCTAATGAGTGTGCCTCACTTAATCTAAAATTTCATGTATACAAATTTATGTAATACTTCTAAAAAAAAAATAATGTAATAAGATTTTAATGAAAATATTGATTAATAAAATTTTTGTTTCTCATATTAATGTTGTGTGTTGACATTTTTCACAAAGAAAAAGGATGCATTTCTATACCTATAAAACATGTAAAATATAAAAAGGTCATGTGAGTTTTGATCACTAGAATCCAATTTTTTTAAGTCCATGATAGTATTTCCCTGCCCTGTTTCAACAAATCAAAATGAATGATATGGTTTTCTAGTTCATTTTGGACTGCCTTTTGATATGTGACATACTTTCTGTGTGACAGTGGGCCCACTTCCCACACATTCACTTTGGTCTCATGCCTGATCAGACTATGAAGAAGACAAATGTGTGCCAGCAGGTAAATTATCATACATATATATACACCACTATTCTCGCTGAAAAATGTTTCAGACAAATAATAATGCATATTGATATATCCCATGACTTTTTTTATTTCTGATTGTTTGAGTTTAATGTATCATTCTTTCTTATCCAGGAAGGTGATGATCAGATTCTGATGAAAGATGAGGGATTTTATGCTTCAGCAAATCTTGGTGTTTCGCCCTACTAATGCATCAATCTCTATATGCCTTAATAATATAATGTTATGTTGATAATCAAAGACTACTACATTATCACTAGGTAGCTCTTTTGGGATTTTGCATATGCATGTAATTCGCTTTTTCTTAAATTATGAACTTTCTTGTCCTTTAATTTCCTTAGTACTACCGTAGCTGGTTACTTATCTAATCAATAATTATAGCCTTGCTTTCTAGCTACAAGTTCTCTCCTTTGTGTGTTTATGGTAGTGTTATTTATTCGATACTACACAATATTTACGTAAAAATCCTTCAATAAATAAAGAGAAACACAACAGGACAATGGTAAAGAAGTTTCACTAAGTGATAGAAATTACAAGACATCCTCTCTCAAATTACAAAGAGAGAAATTATTCATTCTCTTAAAATAAGAGGATACTAACATTAGGAAAATCTCACATGAGAAATTATATTTTCTCTTTACATTTTCTCATTTCACTCTCAACGAGTTCTAGTTCTTGTTGTTGTTACACTACTTGATGGGATGAATGAAATGGAACAAACCAGCTTGCTATTTATAGGAGAGGCAAACCATAGTTCCTTACATGCAACAAACCACTTGTCTTCCAAGCAATACACAATTGTGCAAAATGCCACTCGCATCTCTTTCATCTTGCAACTTTGTTAATGCATCCAAGTTTCCACTTTGCCACTTTGCATCACATGTAAAATGCAACTTGTTTTTGCATGCATCATGGACATGTATCTTGCCAAAAAAGTGCATTTATCACTCATAATATTGAGTTTGAATCATTATTTGGGTCTATATCCTTTACAATCTCCCACATAAAGTACTTTTGCGATAGTTTATATCATTATTTGGGACAAAGTTAACATTATTGGGTCTCAAATAATGATAACGTTGTCCCAAGTTATTGTGTATTGTGATAGGCTACTTGCCTAATTATTATTTGGTACAAAGTTATCATTATTTGGTCTATATCATTATTTTGATAGTCTATTTGCTCACAATACGCAATAATTTCATGCTAGTTCTGCTTAAGTTCTCCAATAACTTTTGCATTGCAAGCCTGTATAGCAATCATGTACTCAGCTTCTATAGTAAACAACGTTAGAGCAGTTTGTAACTTAGATAACCAACTTTTCCGCTCCTCTTGCAAGTGTGAACACATAACTAATAGTAAAATTTCTTTTATCGAGACCACATTATTATCAAACTCTTGGGCATGGCCATTCACTTCATTACCAAGGCCATCATGAGAATCTTCTCCTGGCATGATGCGCTACAAAATAAATGGAGCGTTAACATTAGCCCGCCCCGATGTGCCAATATTCCCATATACAATTTCATCTGTAACATTTTTTCAAGGCAAAGTAAAATTAAGTAGTAGCTTTAGCAGACTCCGATATTAGTTGAACAATCGATGTTTCCATCGATTTCTCAAGCATGAGTGGCTGGTCAACCTCTTGTTGTGCCTCAACAACCGTAGAAGCCTTAATATTTGTTGGAGGTGTGTCTGTAGCCTTCTTGAGGTAAACAATTGTTATTTAGTTCACTTTAAAATGGTCCGACAAGTCAAGGGGCTGTGCTAGAGTAGATATGCATATAGAACTGTTTCTGTTATTGTTTCTTATGAAAACCGTCAAAAATCAGTAGTACTAATGAAACTGTTTGCCACGGCCCACGAACATGCTGATAGCGGGTATGTACCTACCAGTTAATATAATGTTCCGAATCATGAATATAAAGGGAACTATATAGAGAACAAATATAATACCTTTTTTTTGTGCATTTGGCAAACATGTAGAAAAATAATTTATACAACATAGTGGTAAAGCCTGTTTAGTTTTGATACCCCGCAAAAGAATTGCGTAGCGAAGCTGTAATTGTATGTGCAAGGCACATATATTACCCCACATTCCACAAATGACTTCAAAATGCTCCATGTTACTTTACTTTTCTCATTCATTCATTGACCTCCAAAAAGCATGGGATACTATGTTAATTGTTAAGAAAGCAAGAATATTTCATTCCTTTAGCTTCAACATGTTAACATGCTCGACTCTTTGCCCGTGCAACCCAGGCTTTTTATGAGAGAAATCACGTGCATATAAAAAGAAGAGACCTCAAATCAATTATTAATTTTCTGTTCAACTATATATGTACATGAATCGTGGTCACTAACTCTATGCATTCACGTAGGATCCGTCAAGCTGAGTAATTATGTTATAATTTTTAAACAAAATCAAAATTTAGTTGAGTTTTGGACCATCCAATCTTAATCGGATGGTCACAGGTTGCTGACCGCATGACAGCAAATAGTATGTGATTGCGGAAAATTGAGATTTATAAGTGCACTAGTCATCAGACAATCATGAGGATTGCTTTTTAGGCCTCTGAAATATCTCTTTAGGCCCCCCTAAAAATACGAAAATAACCTTTGTAAGAAGTTAGGTAGTTAAATACCGGAGCCTCCGGTAGATAGACACCAGTAGTTCATTTTAATTTTTCACATTTTGCACCTCTGGTATGTACATACCAAAAGGCACATATTCAAATTTGTACATTTAGCACATACGGCAGTTTGAAAAGCAAAGGTTATTGTACGTTCAATTCATATTAGAAATTTAAGCTTGAGTAGAAATTTCAAAGACGTGCCATAAATTATTTAAATTTTGTGCAGTTTACATTGCTGATAGCTTGTAACATTCACCAATTAGGAGTGGTTTTCTCTAATATGACAAAGGTGTGAGACTAATTTCAAATATGTTTTTTGTCTAAAGATTTAGTTTCTTATTTTCTTGGTAGTGTAAAGTCGATTTGTATTCACAATTAACTATATCTCAATATAGAGATATTAGTATATGTATATTAATGTGAAAATGTGCTAAATGTGCAAATTTGAAAATGTGTTGGAGGTGCAAAATTTGAAAAATTAAAATGAACTACATACCGGTGTTTATCTATCAGAGGATCCGGTATTTAACTACCGGACGTCTTGTAAAGATTATTTTTCGTATTTTTAGGGGCCTGAAGAAATATTGGGGGGCCTAAAAAGCAAACCTCAACAATCATTTATGACTTGAGATAAAAGCCTAAAAGGACAGCCTTGTCGAGAAAAATAAAGCCCAAAATGAAAAAGGAAGAACAACATTAGGCTTTGCTAAAATCTTGGTTTTATTGAAAGATAATTGCTCTTTAAGCTGTCAAAATTGTTCTCCACCATCTCATCGGCAATTATATTATTGAAAACGTCATGTTTGTTTTGTTTTTGCAATATCTTATGTTCTAGAACACCAATTTGCCTGTTTTTTTTTAATTCGTTAGAACTCTAAAACACTCATCTACAACTCAAACTCCAATTTGCCTGTTTTTGCCATATCTTACAACAAACTGGGCTTCTATCTTGGTCGTAAATGCGCTGGATGTTGAAGACAGAATTTCATTATATTTTGTACTTTCTGTTATATTCTCTGTCTTAATTAAAAGTAAAAAATGATTTTTTTTATGCCAAAATATATGAAAAAAAATTAGTTTTGACCAATTTTAATCTAGTGTTTCCAAAATACCGTTTAACATTTATAGAGCATGAATACTATAACTACAATTAACTAAGCATGCAGTATTGGCAATATTTAATTGTAGAAATTTTCTATTTTCATTAAGATGATGTGGTAGTAGAATAGACATTATGTAAAAATAAAAAAAAAGAATAGACATTGTGGAGTAGTGTCTATTCCATAGTGTTTAATGTACTGCAAGGATGTGTTTAATGTATTTGCAATATTTAATTGTTTTGGATTTTAACGTGTGCAATTGTAATTTAGGAACATTATAATTTTATTTGATAAAATTTAGAGTAATTAATGAAGGTTGGTTGGTTTTTTTAATAAATATTGTCTTTTTTTTATATATTTTAGGACGGAGGGAGTATGTTTCTTTTTCTATTTAATTAAGGGGTTGTACCTAGTAGTAGGAGTTATATAGATCGTTATTATTTGGTACTCATATCTTCATGAATATGAAGAGGTTTTGGAGGAATTATATAGATCGTTACTCTTAAGTCTATAAATATCCAATTTCATCTTAAATTATATGATATTTTAATCATTTCACACAAATTAAAAAGTAAAATTAATGTTGTATGAGAAAGATTAATTACAAGATATTTTACAAAACTATCATTCATTAATGGTATAAAAAAGATAAAATAAAAAAATTGAAACAAGAGGAAGTAATAAATAGTTGAGTGTATAGTAGAAAAAATAGTATTTATTGTTTCATTAGTATTATAAATCGACTTATAATTTTTGACAACTTTTTTCTCCAAAATTAATTATAATTTGAGATGGAGGGTGTAACATTTTAAAATAACTTTGTGACTCTTCTATCTTTAACTTGAAGATCACACATTTGAATCTTATCAAAGGTATCCATGTCTTTGTGGTGAATCTTCACTTGGCTTATCACTTATTTCTCCCTATTGAGTGTGACGTCTTCTTCCATCTTCAATGTATTCCCAATCTTTTACTGTTACTTTCCTTTTAAAATTGTTATTTTTTGCCATTCTCTTTGTATTTATTGTTCATTCAAGTATAGATCTTAAATCTATATATAGGTTCCCTTTTTAGGATAATATATGCCGATCCCAACATAGAAAAGGAAGAACAAAATTGGGTTTTTCTTTCCCTCAAAAATAAATAAATAATGGGTTTTTGTTAAAAAATTTGGTTTGATTAAGAAGGTCATGACTTATTTCGGCCAAATTTGTCTTCAATCATTGTTTTACTACAGGCAAACTAGCAAGCTTATGATCATTTTACTACACACAACTACAGTTTTGATTTTAACATTAAAATTGTTGTGAGCGGATGGCCAAAGGATCACAATCTGCAAAACAATATAATAAAATGTAAATCTAAAAAAGAAATTATCCGTAGAATTGTGCAACTCCCTCGGTTCCTCTCGGTTGTAATCGTACCAAAGCTATCAAAATACGAGAAATACAAAAACAATAACTCAGGCACTTAGTAATTCTTGTATAAAATGGAGGAAGAAAGGAAGAAGAAAATAATCTATCTAGTTTATAAAAGATGTGTATTTTTGAAAGAAGGTTTTTTTGGAAAAGCTCATTTGAAGCAAAAACATAACTACTCTCTTAAACCACCGTATTAAATAGGCACTCGAGGTCCCGTGAGCATAGCTCAGTTGGTAGGACAATGCATTGTTATATGTAGGGGCCGTGGTTCGAACCCCGGACACCCCACTTAAACCACTAATTCTAGCCACTAGGCTTCCTGACTAAAAAAATAAATAAAAAATAGGCACTCGAGTATAATATGGGTGCTTACGGATAAGGGTGGCTATGAAAGCACCCTCTCTCTTCTTTTCGCGGATCTCATTTAATAAATGTTAATTAAACAAAGAAATTTTGTTGAAATGCAATGATATATAATTATTTGTAGGACTTAGTTAATTATTTTGTTTGAGGTGTTGGGTTGAAGAAAATTGGTGCTTAAGTATTACTGTCAAATAAATGATGTGTACATAAAGAACCCGTTTAAGCATCCAATTTAGGGTGATCTGTTGTGGATAGTCTTATAGACTCCACCTATCACTTATTTTCTTCCCAATATAATTAATTAAATAAATAATAATACTAACACCAACAATTGAGAAGTTTAAGGAAACTAACCCTTGATCAGCAAAGAATAAGGAAGACTGAAATACTCATGTAGATACCAAGTCAAACTTAGTTAGCACAATTAAACCACATTTAAAATAATGTAGAGTAATTCAAAGGAGGTTCCACAAATCATGGTTAAAATGGCAACGTGACATATCACACCTATTATCCATGTCATTAAAATAATTTCCAAATAGTATCAAATAAACCAATCAGAATATTCTTTAAAAAAAAACAATCAGAATAAAATAGTAGCCAAATTACTTTTGAAATATTTTAAATATACAACATTCCCCCACAAATTTTAAAAGTTTTAAAATAAAAAAATATATTGTATATCAAACTAAATTAAAGTTATCTTAAAATTTTGAAAGATCTAGGTTTTAATTTGTTGGTTGCAACTGACTTCAAGCAATGATGACCACATCTAATCAAAATTTCAAAAAATGGTATGTTTATTACATTAATGTGCTATTTATAGCGAAAGAATTCCCACGAAGGCTTCACGAAACAGTAACCAACCAATTAAAACACAGCCTTAGCGGAAATCAGGGGGGTAATGAAAAGATGCTGGTCAACCAATTACATGTCGCTATGATTCACAAAGCAATAATTCGCTGTAAATATCATTATCCTACATTAATAGAAGAATGACAACTTATATTTTTTTTTTCCTGAGAGAAACTTATATTTTTAAAAGAAAGTTTTATCTTAATAGTATTATCTAATCAATGTTTTAAGGATACTCAATAAAGATTTAAACTTTTATTCAAAAAATCAGTTTGAATAATTTAAAAAGAAATTGTACCGGTTACGTATAAAAAGCTGTAATTCGCGTGCTACTACCGACAAGATCAGATCCACTCATGTAAACCCTTAACAGTTACTCCATCACCTTTACAATATTACATTGATAAAAAAATCATTTAATATCAACTATTAATTATTGATTTAATCATTTCTTTTATGAGTATAATAATTTAGACTTTAAAAAAAATTTGCAATCCTCTTTTTTCTTGTATCTTTCAAAATAGAGTTGATTAAAAAATATTTTAAAAAAGCAAGACATAATTTAAAAAATGAATTATGCTCTTTATTTGAAAGTCCATTTTTTTTGTGGTTCGTACTTGCATGTGTTAACTTTTTGATTTGTCACCGTAAATAAAAAATCCTTGAAGTTGTCCAAGAGAAAGAAGAAAAAAAACATGTGTAATTGATTAAATTTAGTTTACTCAAACTTTACATGGGAGTGGGAGAATTGTAAATTTCTATATGGTTGAAATTATGATTGAAAATTTACACTGGTTGAAATTATAATTGAAAATTTACGGAGGAACGTCCAACATAAGGACTTTATCACAATAAATATGTATGCAGGAAAATAGGTTGCAGCATTTTCCTCTCTAAAGACTTTGCACAATAAATATGTATGCAAACAGTTTAATAAAAAAGTACAGTTAGAACAAGCTAATGTACAAATTACACAAGTCAAAATCACTGCAAGATTCATGTATCAAGAATTTAAGATGAAAGGAAGTATGAAGTGGAAACCGTGTTGGCAAGTTTCATGTATCAAGAATGTGATTGGTAATTACTACACAACAATTATAGGCATTAAAAGAATTACAAGTGTCCCAAATAATTAAACTGGGAACCACAGAACATTAAGCTAAGAACAAGAATACAAGTCAAAATCACTGCAATATATAAACAAGACTAACAAAAAAAATTAAGAATTCAACCACAAATCTCACCAACAAGCCAAACTCTTCGCAATCAACTAATTAAGAGAGGGTGATCTAGAATGTGCTTTTACTGAAAAATGTTCATTATGGCACATACAAACATCACCAATGTGAATAACAACTTCAGCCCATTCCCATTGATTGAAGCAGATGAAATAATTTTTTGAGGCCTGAAACAAGAAAATTGACATCAAAATTTAACAACTTTAATGTAATATACTTTTAATTTAACATACTGAAGAATGATAATGTAAATACTTTTGCAGATGCTGAAGTCTGCCACATTTAAGGGCATTGTCTGGCATCGGCAGCTCAGTCTTGTTAGTAGGCTCCGGGTTGACAACCCTGATGTATGTTTCTTGACCAAGATACCATGAATCAAGGTTTTCTGTTCTTAGATTCCAAACTCCAACATTGTCGAGGGAGACCAAAACTGCCGTCCATGCTCCAGGATAAACCTAAACAAGCGGCAAGAGAATCAAATAGTTGTGCGTAAAACTTGTAGGAATCATCATTCAGTAGCAGTTTTAACAAAGTCATACAAAAGACACGGTCATATGAAAGACATGTAGTAAACCAAATAGTAAGTTGTTGGATAAAGTGATTCAATTTGATGTAGTACCATCAATTCTTTGGACCAACTGAACTAGATTTCATCCTCAGTAACCTCAATTTTTTTAAAACAAAACAAAAGTCAATGATAAAAATCAAGGATGTAAACGAGTTGAGTCAAGTCAAACGCTTGAAACATGAGTTTGGCTTATAAAAAAAAATAGGTTGCTCGCTTGTTATAAAAGAGTGGAGTTTGAATGTCAAGCTCGTTAAAAACAAGTAAAGCTTTTGCTTGATCGACATGCATTCTAAAACAGAAAATATACCTGTGCTGTAGTACGAGCTATTCCATCCCACTTGTTATATGTACCCCTGCTATTCTCAGACCAATCTCCAAAGTCCATCCTGCAGTCAATGGATCAAGTTTTGAGTGTTGCTGACGGCTAAAACATGTAAAGGTGTAACATCATGCAAGGAATAGAATCTTACCCTACAACAAAAAATGCATATCCATTCAAGTGATAAGTATGCATTTTGGTGTCATTGTTCTGCAGTATAATTTCCATAAATCCTCTAAAGCTTCCATTGATTACTGATGTTTCTACCCGAGGAGATCCGGTTAGAGGCTTCGTAGGGAAATCAAGCTTGTATACTCCCTTTAATTTGTAATGGTCAGCTAGCCTGATTGGAGTGGCAGGATTGGCAAAAGAAATCCCACTAAGTGTTGCTCTTCGCTTCCCATCGATTTTCACTGGTGGCTTATTTTTTAATACGTAAATCTCTGTCACGTTGATGGAACCATATCTGAAAGATCCTTGTGGATTTGGACGAGCACCACTTGCCGATACGTTCCATCTACATGATTAACCACAGAATTGCAAAAATGAGTGCTAATATTTTTCAATTATATAGTCTTCATTAGAGGAACTTCAGAGTATAAAGTTTGATTGCAACATATTTAATATGTGAACGCGGATGAGACCTAATGACTTATAAAGTTGATAACTTATTGATAAATTTCAGACAGTTGCTCGAAACTGAAGCATAGGCAAGTGAGACAAGATAATATATAATTCTATAGAACTGAAGTATGAAGAGACCTGATGGATCTTGCTTGGTTCATTGAGAAAGTTTTGTCGAATTGATCATCTGGACCCGGTGGTAAATGACCTCTTGCTTTCCCCTTGGAATTTGAATAGTGCAAGATACCAACTCCAGTAACTCGTTGCCAACGTGATTCATTCACAAACCTGGCACTTGCGACAATGTAGTAATCTGAACTTGCATTCTGATCCATGGTTACCAGAAAAGAATAAGATTGTCCAACATGAATATCTAAGCTAGTGTAGTTCTGTTGCACTGTATATGAGCCTTCAGTTTCTGCTAGAAGTAAGTTATGGTTCTGAATCCTGAAATTCAGACTTGTTGATATTCCAACATTATGTACACGAAGTCGGTAAGTTTTCCCTGTTAAAAATTATCAAAGAAACATTAGAAACGTTTGATAGGTAAATCATTGTCAAGAATAAAGAATGTCATAACACCAAGCTCGCATCTATCCGAACTCATTGTTCTAACATACACACTTTGTACTCTATAAAGACCATAGAGGAAAACTTTGAGGGCTTACAAATCTATTTTTGTTTCCATGCATTAAGAAGCACAACATTAGAGAAACTTTTGAGTGCCTAATCTTAATTTACTAAAAGCAAAACAGCTATCATTCATTAGTGAGTGATATTGTGTTTCCATGCCTAGAGAAATTGTATACAAGAGACATTAAAGTTTATTTCTTTGTAGTCACACATGGAACTTCTCTTGTATTTATTATTAAACATAAAACCAAACAAAAAACATCCATATCAGTATTTGAAAAATAAATAACTAAAAAAATCAGAGAATTCAAGTTAAGTTTGTATTTCAAGAAGTTACCTGGTTTGACATCAATTTGTTCAAAATCAATGTTATCAGGAACAAGTGTGTCATTATATCTATAAGGGCCTTTCCCATTGATGAGAACACCATCTGGCATGCCAAGATCTTTTCCATCATCTAGAGCCTTTCTCAAAGCCTACATTAATTACAAAAAACTTTAATCAACTCATCCAATCTAATCTAACACAGAATCAGAAACTTTCCATAAACTCAACTCAAACAACACAAAACTAACCGTGTGATTGTGTGTGTACCAATCACCGATAAAAACAACAATGTCCCCTTCTGGAGTATCAAAAGGAACAGAAATGACGGGTCGGTTGTTGATAATGAAACCACCAAATCCACCAGCTGCTCTTTGAAAATTAAGTGAAGGAAAGTAGAAAAAACTTCCAATCTGATCCTTCACTTGAAACTGGTAAGTCCAGTTCCATTTTGGTGGAATAGGACAATTTGTTCCAAGAACACCATCTTGCCATGAACTCCTCCTTTGCTGAACCCCAGACCTATTTCAACCACCAATAAAAAAGAATATAAACTTTTAGCTCAATTAACAAAACCCAAGTTTTCATTATTATACCTAATAGTTAGTTAAAACAGTTAGTTACACTAGTTACATCTAATAATCAGCAACAAAACAACCTACCAATGAATGAGGAGGTTTTCATCCAATTTGTTGTGGACATTCACAGCAACATTGTTGTTTGTGGTTACATTAATAGTAGGACCTGGAAACTGTTTGTTGATAGCAATGACCTACACAAACAATGAAAAACATTACCAAAAGAAAACCTTTACATCTTTTCTATATAACTCAGTCACATTTACAATAACCCTTTTCAAGTTTAACTATAACATTACTATTTAGATGTAGATCTGAAAGTAAAGTTTGAAACTTTAGTAAATTCAAAGTGAGTTAGTAAAAATGTGAACATACCCATTTCCTAAAATAGTAAGAGAAAGAAGAAAAACCTGTTGGGGTACTCCAAGAGGAGAAGCAGTGATGTATGAGACCTCAAAGTCATAGGGAACAAATGCATCTTCAGCAGAAGAGAGTGTAAGAAGGAAGAAAATGTTGATGAGAAAGAGGAAGAGAGGTGAAGAAGCCATTGAATGTAGAACTTTTTTGGTGACTCAAAAGATGAATTTTTTAGCTAAGTTTTGAATAGACTTTTTCCTTTTATTTGATTTGATTTACATTATCAATTTTTTTGTGTGTATAAGGAAAGAAAGGACTATGAAAGAAAGAAGCAGGTTTTCTTGTTCTAGAGAGAGAGAGAGAGAGAGAGAGATTGGAGAAGTGTGTGTGTGGAAGGGTTGTCTGTATTCACTACTTTTTAGCTGTGGTGTAAAAAAAGGTGTGTTCTAGAGTGGACACTGGATGGATGATGGAGCTGAATGTGAATGAGTGAATGTCTTCAAATGGTGACAGCCTAAGGACAGTTCATACTATACCAATTGTATTTGACTATTGTCTATACTCAATGACAATCTATATAAAATTACCCCTTTTTAAATGGAAGGTAGGTTTGAAATTTAACATGGTAGTTTAGATTTTAGAATATGTTTCTATTTTTGGTGAGTCTGGCTGAATTATGGTGTGTTCTCAGCAAAATCTGCAATTTAGAGGAAATAAATTCTATAACTTTTAGATTTGGTAATTTTGGTGTATTTATGAGACATATGATGACGATTCCGGTAAAAGTGATTTGATGAGATAACATCATATAGATTAAGATAGAGAATAGTCATAAAAATATATATGGCTAAAATGTTTGTTATGTTTAGAGTCATAATTGTGATCATTGTGTCCCGATGTTGTATACACCATGATTTCACAGAGCGGAAAATCTAAACTTCAGTTTACCGCACAACGTCAATGCATGAACAAACATATGTGAAAGGTAGGGAATTTGTTCCACTCTTTAGTACTTCGATTAAATAATGATGTCATTGTAATTTCGTCAATTTGACATTCTAATCATGTAGTAAGAGTGTTGTACAATGTTGATGTATGGTTGGTGTTAATTTGGCCTATACAAGTTTCGTTGATAATCTATAAAAATTGGATTTTGTGTATCCAAATGAACCAATACTTCGCACCAAGCTTATTCACACGTAACATTTTTTATGTCCTCTATGTATGTTTGTTTTATTATTGAGATCAAATTTTGATATTTCAACCAAAAACTTAACGTGTGTTGATAATTAAAAGGTTTCATTAAACTATTAAAGCCCTAGTATTCACTACATTACAAATTTACATAAATTTTGAAAGGTTTCAAGGGTTGTAGCTGTTGCACTTGGCACAATAGCATTGGTCCACTACATTACATTACATTAATTAATCATAATCTATAACTACTAGATAGGAGTGTTTGATAAATTAAATGAATTTGGTGGTTGATAATTGGGCCCATTCCTTTCTCTTTTGGTTTTATACAATGGCAACGGCGTAATTAACGTTACAACGGTCGGATCCTGCAAAAAGTGCCACATGCTTTCCAGCCGGGAACCATTCTGTGAGTGGGGCCCACTAAACAAAGGTAGGCTGTCTATGTTGGCTGGACTCTCTGCGTAATTACCGTCTGATCCTGACTTTGTGGTTTTGACTTATCTTAACGGTCCCTGATCATCCAACCCACGTGAGTCCAGCCAAAGGGTATTAAACTGTCCAATATTTTATATGGCAATTACAGCTTCGACTCTGAACAGACATTGTCATCTTTTTTCCATTTTTTGGGCAAATTTGATTTTCAAGCAAAATACCCTTGTCTGTCTGCAGTTAATTAATCAGTTAAAACAGAAAACCATTTAGGTGCAAGCAGGCAGCAGTAGTAATAATTAAGTTAGCATATGAGGAAAAATTATTCTGGGTATTTCAGCAATAATAGATACAAGTTTCAGTTTTTTTTTTATGCGAAATATGTAAGAAATACCAATTGAAAAACTTGTAGCAAGAAATAAAGGAAATATTAATGAGTGTTTTCGTAGTATTCGACACTCTTTAAAGATTTTAAAAGATAAATTTTTATAGAGTCACACACTATAAGTGTGGAGAAGTGGGAAGCCGGATTCGAACTCTGGCCTTTGCATTTCATTATTTATGAAACTACCATTTGAGCTACATTTATATGACAAAATTTTGTGTATTTAATGCATTGAAAATTGAAGTGTTTGGCTTTTTAAAAAATATTATCTTAATTTTGAATTTTTAAAGAGTATTTCGGATGCAGTCGTTAAAGATGAAGAGGTGATGTGTATTAAAGATGAAGAGGGTAAAGTCTTGGTTGAGGAAGATATATCAAGGATAGATGGAAGAAGTATCTCCACAACTTATTTAACGAAGGATATGAGATCTAACATACTCTGACAAGCTAGACATCAGAGAGGATGATAGAACCTATAACTACTATCGTCATATTCAAGCATACAATGTAAAAGAAGCGTTGAAAAGCATGAGGAATGACAAAGCAGTTGGCTATACAATATACCTATTGACACGTACTAAAAACATGTTTTAGTAACGGGGCTTAAGTCGTTGACTTCCCACCTGACTTAAGAGGCGTGGTGGCAGTTTCGTTATTATTTCGAACTTTGTTAAGTTGGTTCTATTTTTGCCCGACTTAACATTGATGAAAATAACAGAAGTGCTAAATAACAGTTTACATAAAATACATACCGGAGAGAGCTAATAAATTTGGTGCTACATATCCTTTATCCAAATGTCATAATTCATTTGTGGGGTTGACATGCACGTGTGTGTCGTGCCAACAATCATTATTCTAAAAATAATATACTCACCAAATTACCACATCAAACGAATTACAATCTCAATGTTTCTCTCTCACCCACATCCATCGTCTCTAAAATTCTTCTCATTCCCCACAAAGCCCATCATCGTCTCCGTCCTTTTTCCTCCATATTCGACTGTCGTGAGAACAAAATGGCAACCTGTGTCAATCTCAACACCTAATCTTCGTTTCAAGCAAGATTAGGTCAAGATAATCATTGAAAGGATCGACGTGATAGTAGCCTCGATATTATGGCAATGTATCAACACAATTGGTATCAATTTTTCCACAAAGAAATTGTTGCTTACAAGTAACTCGATCAACTTGCTTCTTCACTAGTTGTTGTTGGTGCTATCATCTCAGACTCCATAACAGACTGAACAGTATTATTTGTTTCTTAGACTTCCAAGAAACAACTCCTATAAAAAAATGTTAAATATATAGTCATTGGTCGATTTAGAATCATTTGATAGTGTTCCTATTTGCATTAGTGTATGCTTCAATGACAGTTGGAAACCTTTGATAATGTAATCAAAGGTTCATGGTTATTTGAAGTTATCTCATGACCCTTTTTTTTTTTGTGGTGGCCGAAATTTGAACGCCGGACCTTGCATATATTATACATTGTCCCTACCAACTGAGTTCAGCTCACGATGACATAGCATGACCCTCTAGGTAGCATATGTGATTTTTTAGAACCTTTGATAATATAATCCAATCTTCGTGGTTCTGATTTTTTAAATGTTTTCCAATCAGTTTCAGAGCAACATATGTGAATTTGTTTATAGTGTTGTTGTTCAAGTCAACAAGCACTTCATCATGCTCATCCCAAACAATTATTTCTCTAGTCTTTTTTTATCATTGTTGTAGTCAGGAGCAACAAAACTAAAACCAATAATTTCTTCGGTAGACATGGCAGAACGAAATGTGTTAAAATTGATTGAACAATAGTTAAAATGTTTCAAAAATATTTTGAGGCACCGAATATATTACTGGGGTGAGTCACGAATTAGGTATCTCTTTAAGATGTTTCGTGTTATTGTCCAAAATTACGTAAACAGGTTATCAACCATGATGTCCCCAACATAAAAAAAAGTTAAACTACAATTGTATTAAAGTCTTACTGTACTATATGATCCATTAAAAATATACAACCTAAAATATGATAAAAAAAAAAAAGTTCACTCTAATATGGTACTAAGATCACTCAAATATGGTATAATGACCTGTATAGTATGGCATTATTGCCAACCTATTATTGTACCATGACTAATCTTAAATCGAATGGACAACGACACCAAAATATCAAAGGGACGATGATATTATGGTCAATCTAAATATCGAAGGGACAAATTTCTCTAAGATAAAAAAATTAGAAGGGATAAAATTAACGAAGAAGCGGAACTACCAAAAGGAAAAAACAGAAATAGGAGAAATGGCTTGGAAATGTCTAAAGTTTTTACCAACACAATTCAATAATATTTCGTTTTACCAATACTATACAGTTTCAAAATTTTATTTGTCAATTCACAGCATGCAATAATTATTTTAACTGATACTTAATTACATTACCTTCCAAAATTAATTTGTCTATTTACTCAATTTTTATTTGTGTAAATTTTAGCTTTATCATCGTTATAAAACTAAATATACTAAGGCACATGTGTCTAGAACCGTTGTGCAACTAACACCATGATTCTCCTGAAGTGGTCATGTCTTTTTCTCTAGCAGAATTTGACAGAGTTAGACATTTTAGGCCCACACCAAAACATGTATTAGTTCAAAAATGTTTAATTACTTCCCCAAAACAACATGCATAATTGCATACTATTATATACGACAATACGAACGGCTAGGAAAAAGAAATAAGTCATTCCCATGTGAGTGTTTATTTTTTTTAATGCCATTTGAGAGATTATTTAACTAATTATTATAGGGGGAATTGACATGTCAACCAACTCACATCTCTTGTGATACATGAATTTGTATTGGCAAAAGATTTTGTGACGAAGTAATTGGATATACATTCAAGAATTCCAGCAACTGGAATTTTTATACTTTGGTTTGTAAGTCAGACAAAAGACTTTTGAAATCTCTTCTTCATAAATTAATGACCGTGGACCTCTGTAATCAAAACCAGCGCTACACGCTTGCATAATGTGTGTGTATTAGTATCATTTTATGCACACGATAGGAGATAATTATTTCAATGTAAATAATTTTTTCCTCTAGAAATAAAGTGTTTACAAAATAAGACTAAACAAATGCATAGGCAGCTAGCTATGGTTGGAATATTGGTCAGTATTGGCTGTTGCGTGGGGGCATAATATTTAGCATAGCATTCTCCTAATTTTTATTATTTTTATTCATGGTTTTCTAACTAGAACTTTCAAAATGGATCTTTTCTCTGATTTTAATACTCTTGCTTATGCTATAAACTCGGTTGGATTGGAGGAAACAATCAACGGTGTGTGCGAAATAGAACTCTAATGGAGATTAATCAGGCTAAAATGAATGAGTGATTTATATTTCACATATATATTAAGAAAATTATTATTATTTTTTAAACAAGGTGAAATGAGATTATAATTAACATAAGTCAAACAAACTATCAAGCATAAAGAGTGTTATGGAAGAACGCTAAAAATTTACACATTAGACGTGCCAAACATAAAAGACATGAAAGAAAGAAACAATTATATTTATAAGGTAATAAAACCCATGCATAATAAGGGATTGAGCCACCTTTTTTTTTAAAACATCAAATATTATTAAGCTAGGCTAGTACAAGGTGCACTTAACCCGCAAGGAGGAAAAAGAGTACAAATGAGTGCCGAAATAACGGACACAACATCACCAATCCACTCAATAAAAAACCTCCTATTACTCCTAATTCTATGGAACAAACACCACTAAAAACAGCTAATATGCGTAGCCTAAAAACAAAACAGAAAAACCTGGCTAACAAACACCAAACCCACATCTCTGCTAGAACAGGAGCCTAAAATCATGACCTCAGCTGGCAGCCTATCTGAAAACAGCCCTGGCATCGCTGCAGCAGCCTGAAGTGCCTATGCAGAAACCAAAACAGCAGCACACCCACCTCCTACAGAGCTTTAGACGCGCAAAAAACCAAGGCACCACTTTGGATTCCATCGCCATTCATAATACAAACACGGCTGAATCTTCAACCTAGCTAAACTCCACTTCCAGTACAACATTTTGATACCCTCCACTACATCCTCCACCTCTACACCACCATTATTGAAAATGATATTATTCCTACAATTCCATATAGCCCAAATCGCCGCATGCCATATTAGTCTCATACCCCTTTTTAATTCTTTCCAATTCGGCAACTGCCCATCCCAACTCCTCTAATGAGAGAATAGGTTAGAAGGTGTAATCACATTCACCTCTAACCCATTTTGCAACTTCACCCAAATGTTCCAAGTCACAAAACAATGAAGAAAAAGATGGTTCGTAGACTCCACCACTCCATTACACAACACACAATTAGGACTTATATTTGGCGGCAATGCATTTCTCCTCAATAAATTTCCTATAGTTGGTACACGATTAAGCAAACCCTTCCAAGAGAGAGCCACCACCTTAGACGGCGCCTTACTTTCCCAAATTTGAGCAAACACCCGGTTCTCTGGCTCTCCCCACGCCTCATCCTCAAGCGATGCATCTGCCAACTTCTTATACATAGAACTCACTGTAAAACGACCTCCCTCCTCCAACTTCCAACACCACACATCCTCCTCTTGAGACACCTCAAAATTGTGTAGATCAAGAAGCAAATTATTAAGTAACTCCTCCTCCTCCAGTTGAAATTCCAATCGGGATCGGAACCACCAACACTCCAAACATCTGCCACATTTGCATCTTTTTGATTTGAAATTGCATAGGTCTTGAGCCACTAGTTATGATAATCGAAAACAAAAGTATAGTTATTTGCTTTCAACCATAAAAAAGAAAGGATTTAAATTTTATCTAAAAATGATGCAAATGGTCTTCCTTGTGATTAAAAATCCAGTTATTGTTTTCTTTCCAAATAACCCAAACATGCAAAAACCAAACCAGCCGCAAAGATGACCGAATAGATCAGAACTAATCACCTAAGTGAACAAACTGTAACAAGTGATATGATAAGCGAGCTGAATCAGCTGAGTGAATGCCCATCCAATTTCGAATAAGAGACCAAATATTGCCGAAATTAGTGCACCACAAGAACAAATGGTCGACATTTTCATCCATCCCGGACCCGCTGACACAGACTAGAATCTGCCTGAAGAATGTCACCCCGAATTAAATTATCCTTTATTGGAAGTCGGTTACGAAGAAACACGACACAAAAACCGAGACCTTCAAGGGAACCTCCCTTATGCCAAATGTTAACCACCACAAAAGATTTAACGGATTTTCAGTAGTAAGGAAAAAGTGATAAACTCCACTAACTGAGTATTCTTTGACAAGGCCTAAATGCAATTGCCGTCTATCTACCACATCAACCTGCAAAACAATATTATGAAGCAAAGCACAACACTTTTCAGCCATATCTTCCTCTCATGCAAACAACATCTGCCTCCACTTAAAGGAACGCCCACCCATGTATTCAACCAAAAAGAAGTATCAACCCATTACCAACTACCCTTCTAAGATTATCACCAAATCAGCTTCCCACCTCTATATTGATATCTTGACGGATCTTCACCAATTTTTTCCACCACTCAAAACCATATCTTCCACCCTCTCTAAGCCGCCCTTACCTTACCATACCGAGCTAACAAAACATTACACCACGGCTCCCTCTGTCAACATGCATCCTCTAACACCATTTGTCTAACAATGCCAAATCGAACTCCTACATTGGAGAAGGAAAGAAAATATATCGATAGAGAAGACATGACAAATTTCAAAAGAATCAAGTGACCATCCAAAGATAAGTTCTTAGTTTTCCAGCTCGACGGTCCAGATATAATACGGTCTAACAACGGAGCCCAAAAATTCAGCCGTTTCGCATCACCACATATGGGTAACCCAAGATGCATAAACGGAATCCTCCCAGTTCTAGAATTTAGAACCATAATTGTCTCACCTAACCATGAATTGGTCACATGCATGCAAGTCAACATACTTTTATTAAAATTTACGTTAAGATCGCGAAATAACTTTAAACAAAATAAGGGTAAAACACATAATTCTCACATTATCCCAACTTTTCTCCCCAATAATTAAAGTGTCGTCAACAAATTGCAGTTGAGAAATTTGAACAAGCTCAGTCTACCCAACTTGATACCCTATAAACATGTCATTATCCACTATTGTAGTCATCATGGTATTCAATCCTTCTGCCACAATATAAAAAAAAGGAAGGTGAAAGAGGATCACCTTCTCTCAATCCCCTTTCCATAGGAAACTCATCAGTAGTACATCCACTAACCAAAACTGATACAATTGTTATACCAACACATTCACGAATCGACTGTTGGAACACTAGTTAAATCTAATGAGAAAAATTGGATAGAAAAACACAATGTAAGAACTAGTGTGTGTGACTTAAAAATGTCCCACATTGGTGAGCCACACCAACTAGCAAGTGTTTATATAAGGGTAGAGTGACCTCCAAGGGTAGAGTGACCTTTGGGTACCCACTTTTGCGAACGGGTGAACGCTTACAAAAACATATATATCACGCGCGCGGCGACGACACCGCTGTCCGTCTGATCGACCGGCTTGGGCTTGGGTCAAAATGATGTATATTTTTTTGTCACTTGAAAATTTTAAATTAATTAATTAATTAATTTAGTCATTATCTGAAAGCGCTACGCGTAACAAATAAATTTGTTACCAATCCAACACGCGTATCCAGAATTTTCTGGATATATCCAATTAAGAAACAAAACGTGTTTACTTGAGGATTAAGTCGACTTAATCCCCAAGTCACTCGTTTTTTGTTAGTAACTCTCCCTATGAAAGGAGAGCTCACCCCACTCATTCTTTACACCGAAATTCACAGTTGATGCTTCCTGTGCTTTTCCTCTCTTCTCCCTTTGACTTGTGTTAACGAGTCATTCTACTCCTTTATGTTCCTTTCGGTTTCGAATAAGAGAGGCTACATACCGTATTGAGTGGTCTTAATCGAAACGATTAAACCATACTACGAGGTGTATATCTCGAGCGATCATACACTGTGCAGTGTGTAATCGTAACAGTGATCTGAGCTGTTTTATCCTGGAGACGGCGTGGTTGTTAGTCTACCTTGCACAAACTTGGATAGTGCCGCGAAACGTCTTAAAGAAAGCGACCTGGTCGTGACTCACCCCGGTAATTCCTTTGGTAGTAGTTTTGATTTTAAAACACTAAAACAACATCCACCTCCGCGAAAGATTTAGAATATTCACCCTTCCATAACTGTATCTAGATAATTCTAGTCAATTGAATCATCCGCCTTTTCAAAGTCAACTTTGAAGAGCAATAATTCTTTCTTCAAATTTCTAGCTTCATCAACCACCTAAATAGTAACAAGAATCCCTTCTAAAATCTATCAATCCTGAACAAAAGCAAACTCATCTGGGGATATCACACTACCAATAACACTTCTTAATCCAAAAGTGATTGAATGCTAACAAGTGATCTAATGCATTTATTAAGAAAACTAAAAGTAGAAAATTGTATGTGATCACTTGTAACCACTGCTAATTAGATCGGATTGTATTTTGGATTTCTTTTTCAAAATTGAATCAAACTAAATTGCATAGATAAATATAAATACTTATTTATTTATTAGTATATATTTGTTGTTAGAGTTTAACTATCTTATACAATATGTATGGACCAAAAATTACAAGTGTTCTAACAAAATAAGAAGAAAAAAATTATATTATGTTTTCATTTTAAAATATATAATCCAATATGTTAAGGAGAATTTGGCTAAATTGAAGAGAGGATATATGAAACTTTTTTTTTTCCGAGGGAAGGATAGATGAAACTTAAATCCATAAAAAATACTGTCTAAATCAAAACCTCTCATACTAAATATATTAATTAAAGAAGCAAAAGGAAAAGCCATAAAAAATAATTTCTAAATCAAAGCCTCTCATACTAAAAATATTAATTAAAGAAGCAAAAAGGAAAAGAAAAGAAGAAAAAGGAAAATAAAAACATAAAACATGAAAATTGGGTGTTGAACCCATGACCTTGGTAATACCAGCATGCAATTTTACCAATAAGCTGCTTCAACAAATCTATTACATTTCTCACGTTATATGTATTTAATATTTATTTACTGGGCTATAATTTTTTTTATTGAGACCCATACCTTGGGGAGGCCCAGCTCCATTGAGCTGTTTGCATCCCCTAGGGGTCGGGCCTGTCAACAATGTCCATTATTCTTGTGTCTCCATGGTTGAGACAACCATTAATTTGGTTTAGATGATTGTTCAAGTCAGACAATGTAACATCAATACACACCCTTAACAAATTGGATTTCCCTTTGTTGTAGTACATTGCAACTAGCTAAGTGTGCATATCTAATGGACAAGTGTTCATCATCATCTCGTTCAATCCCAAGTCTTTTTACCCTCTTACAACAGTGACAAAAACCACTAATCCTAAGTCTCCAATTACATTTTTTCGTCTCAAGTACTTCCAAATTTGGGCACTTTTGGATCAACATACAATTATCCTTTGTGACTACAATGGCATAAAGGAGATCCAATTTTTTTTAGTGAAACTGCATATGGAATGCTATTGTCAATTCATTCTTTCCAATGTATGTTAGACCCAATCGGCGTAACTTTGTTGGCAACTTTACTACAAGCATATTTCAAGTTCATCATTGTATAGAGTGCAATATATTGTATATATTCCAAGGTTCGTAACCTTTTTCAGTCAGAACCGGTTATTTATATAGACATGAAGTTTGATTACCGTTGCTGAAGAAATCTCTGTCTTTGAATGTCGTGATCTTCTTGATTAATTGTAGTCAACGAATCAACCATTCATTTCCATCAATGATGGTCTTAATGAATTTTACTCATTTGCAGTCATAACAAAGTTTCCTTTCTTAGCAAAGAGTCATTGCATGCATCAATGACGTGTCTTTGAGTCAGACGCTTGGTATAAAGGATCTCATGTATTGACGCTTGAACCACATAGCGTCGACTTTCACATAGCCTGACCTTGATCTTGATACAAAGTCTTGACTTTATCTATGACACAGAGTTTCACTTCAAGGTCCATGGCATTGACCATAGCCCACATCATTGACTTGGTCCAAAGACAGAACTTCATTTACTTAGAATTTCCCGTACAATTGTGTTTGTTTATCATGATAAAAATCACTTCTTAAAAAACAATCTAGTTTGTTTAGATACAAATATATAACATAGTTTTTTTGTTACCATATTCTCTCCATCTTTTGATATTTACTTTCTCTGTTATTTAAAAAAATATATTTTATTTTAAGTTACTCTTAATAACTTCTCATTTGAAGTTGTTTTTAGATTTTTTTCAGTTTTTTTTTTTAAACTACAACAAACACATACCATACTCTTTAAATTATTGTTTTTTTTATATGTAAAATGAAGCGATTATGTTTCTTAAAAAAGTTATAACAAACGGTCTCATGGGGCCCGTTTGTTACTAATTAAAATAAAAATGATTTATAGATATTTTATGATCACAATCTATTTTCTGTTTGTTTATCGTAATAAAAATCATTTTTTTAAAACATAATTTAGATTGTTTTGGATACAACTATATAAAAGATTTTTTTTTGTCAAATGATTAAAATGGACATAATTGTGTCAAATGATTTTTTTTTTGTTGTCAAATAATTGAGTAAAAATATGTTTCATGTGTTTTTACTTGTAATTAGAGAAAAATTAATATAACTATACCCTCCGATCTCTTTTATAAGCAAAAATTCACTTTTTAGATTCATTCATTAAATGATTTATGGTATATAAAATAGACTATATACATCATTTATTGAATGAACCTATAAAGTGATTTTTTGTTTATAACAGTGACCGAAGGGTGTATAATATAACTAATTTTTATTCGAGGCATAGAAAACATTAACATCATTTCTCTTCAATTGAAATATTAACCTCTTGTGAATATAATCACTTGTAGAGTAACCAAATTACAATGAAACATTCTAAAAAATAAAATAATTGGACAAAAATTGGGGAATGAATATCGTACAAAAAGCCAACAACATTGAACAACATTGTTGGGTACAACATGCCAACCAAAACAAAATAGTTTCCCCTTAATTTGTCTTTGCAATTGTGTGTCTCTAATATCCAATTCAATTTGTTTAGCTCTTTTGATCAGGGTGGTATGGGCGTATAAATGCAGAATTCATCTGCCAAACCTTGAGAGAGGCAGTGACATTGGTTTCAATAGCATTGTTGAATAAGAACAATCTTGCAGCTCCATAAATTGCCCTTGTTGGATAAACTCGTGATGTTATACATGTTCTTCCACCTTGAGCAAAGCTTTCAACTATAGAATGGTCCACCTAAATTATAATAACAAAGATTTAAGTCCATTAATTAATGTGGATGATATGCATGTAAGACATGTACTCATAATTTTGAACAAGGCTCAACTTACCAATATCCTTAAGGACAATTTTTCTCCTTCAAGTACTGGAACCACACTCCCATAGATTTGTTTATGAACATCATTTGCTAGAGAAGACCTACAAAATTAGTTTAACTAAATCAACATTGAATTTCTTCAACAAATATAAAAGGCAACATAACTTCAAGTTCAAAAAACATAATTCCCGAAATGTATTTGGTCTATTTTGACTAAATACATTTGACTTTTTGCTTATATTTAAGACTTAGACGGAGAAAGCGATTAGTTAAATACCTTGATTGATCGGAGCAAATAGAAGTCTTAAGCTTTCCATCACTTCCTTTAACAACATAAAAGTACACCGGAGTGTACTCAGAAAGAGCACCATCTGCCAAAACATAAAGACCAAAAGGTCCTAAGGCACCACGTTTAGAAGCTCCACCACTAGTGCTACACTCATACTCCACATTGGATTGGGCCGTTTTGTCTAGAGCTTCCTTGTCTATCTCAAATTCAGCTAAAATATCCAACTGTTGCAATCACAAAAAAATTGTTAAAACGTTATGCAACTAAATTTTGAATTTAGCCATGTCTTCTTAGATTGATAATGTGAATACAAACCTGTGTGGCAGTTTCAATATCTAGTGACACAACTGACCCTGGCTTGACCTTCAAGTTTTTAAATTCATTGTTTTTCAATCTCAAACTTTCAACTTCTGCAACAGGCCATTGAAGTAAGTTGCTACCAGTCTTCTTATCAAGCTTCACAATTCTTGGAATGCTCTATACAATTTAAAGTTTAACAATATTAAAACATTAGCACAAAAGAAAAACTAGTATATGTAAGTTGTGAAATTTCAGTTAAAACATGGGCTTTAAAAAAATATTTTAGGCGGAAAACAAAATTACAACGAGATAGATAGATAGATAGATAGATAGATTCGGTATACCTGAACTGAAGCCCAACCTTTGGCGACATCAGCATATTCGCTATCAGATTCTCCAATCCATCCCCACAACACTCTCCTATCCTTTTTCTGATCATAAAATGTCTTGGAAGCATAGAATATACCATAATCATACCTAAGTCCAATACCAACATCATTTTTCAAATCATCTGCTGTGAACTTAACCTTCTTCTCATCATAAGTTCCCAATGAATAGTAATCATGTCTATCATCATCCAAGCTCACCTTCATCACATGCTTAACCTCCTCCCCATTAACGGAAGTATCCAAGCCATTTTCAGACTTCATAGAAACAGGGAAAAAGTCCACACACTCCCACATACCGGTGCCAGGAACAGCATTAAGCAAATCCTCTTTACGCTCATAGGTCTTGAAGTCCACTGTGTCATAAACCAATGCAACGCCAGTTTTGTTAATCTTGGAGCCTATGGTGATTCTCCATTTTCCTTCAGAAGTGAGCCAAGCAGTTGTTGGGTCGCGAAAGTCCTTAGGAAGAATGCCTGGTGGAGGGACAAGAACCGGGTTGGAAGGGTATTTGATCCAATCCACAAGGAGAGGGTCATTGAGATCAGCAGGGTATGCAAGGTTTTGGACTTGCACTGTTTCATTGGTTGAACCGGTATATAACATGATGACTTGACCGTCAGGTAAGATGGTAGCAGAGCCTGTCCAAACACCGTTACTATCGTACCATTGATCCGCCACCATTGCTAGTGGAAGATGAAGCCAATGGATCATGTCCCTTGACACAGCATGTCCCCAAACTATATCTCCCCAAACTGCACCATTTGGATTGTATTGGTAGAAAAAGTGGTACCATCCCTTGTAATACATAGGACCTGAAATGCATAAATTTCCCCATACATGTCAATAAATTGTTAATTGCTGGATTATTACTATTTTAAACAACTTAAAAATATATTGGAACTTGGTATAAAGGATATTGTTGGATTGTGTGCACAAACATGATTCAACACCAAGGAAAACATGTAGTCACATCTCAAACATCCAATGAAGATTATACCACTTGTACTTGAGAACAGTTGCGGGTTCATAAATTTTAATAAGCAGGGGCAAGATCGTATACTAAAATATTATTCATTTAACCATTTTCAACACTATCAAAAATTTATGTATTTATGTACGTGACAAAATAAGTATTCAATAATTTTTTTTCACATTGTTGTACACTTAATTATATATAAATACTACTATCCAATAATGTTTAGTGGAAACAACACATCAATTTAGAAGGAAAAAACAAAATAACTAATTACAAAATGCAATATATACAAAACTAGCTTGAATGGTTCAATCTTGGTTCTTCTCACACCAATTTTTAGCTTGTTCTATCTTTTACTTTTCTCATGGTATGACATTTCAATTTCCTCATTTCCTCCTCTATCGTAAATTTTGTTCTATTCTCAAGTGTGCGGTGAGAAATATTTTGTGACCCAAAAAAAATTCGTTTTCCAAAATCTGATATAGTTGGCAATATGACCAAAATGAAACTTTGGAGTGTTCTGGTTGGACAAGTATTGTCGTGAAAAATAAAAAAAAAGAAAGATACAAGAAAATAAGATAAGTGATGTCATAAGAAAGACAATTTTAAAAAAGAAAAAATAGGTGTAAAAAATTAAAAGCACGTGAGAATAAAGACTGGCTCCTTAATCCAAAATTGTTGAACTTATGCCTGTGGTCATTAATTTTGTGGGGATGACATAATTTATGGTGTTTTTTAAAAAAAAAAAAAATACACAATATATGGTCTAAAAAAAAAAAGCAATCCCCATTGTAGACCCCGTTGAGCTGTATTTGGGTCCTACCATTTGAATGCTATTATTTCTTTCTTTCCTTTTTGGTACATTACGAAAAGCTATGATTTCTTACAGCGGTCAATGTAATCCAAAAATCATGATCAAAAAATAAGATTCAATCCTCAAATAAGAAAATGATTAAACAAAAAAATTAGCAATGAATTAAAATGAGTTAGGATGAATTAAAGGAGAAAAAGCATAAGTGTCTCTTACCATTAGGATCTGAAAAAGAGCAAAGTAGCAAACCAGATTCCACCATCATTCCAAGCCAGCATTACAAAAAACAGAAAAAAAATTAGCTTGAGATAAAAGAGAAATGGTGTTAATGTTGTACACAACTACTTATCATGAATATTCAAAGTTGTCACAAAGTTTTATTTTATTTCAATTCTAATGAATCATTCCAGCAAGGCAGACATTATCTTTTTGACGTAATCCAGCAGGAATGTTTCTAACTCAATATAATAGTAATTCAATTATCAATAATAATTAAAATATAATAGAACAAAGAATAATGATCTAATTTGATCTCTCTCATAATTTTCTAGCAGCCTAACAAAAATTAATACTAAAATTTATCATAACATTTTCATTAAGAGGATAAATCAGTTTCATCGTTAATTTTGATTACCAATTGCAAATGCCATCTTCGTTTCTTTTCACTGTTTTCCTTTTTGTTGATTATAAAATCATTTTCCCAACAAAACTTCAATCCCTGATGCTTGGAAAGGCACGATTAATTTACGTGAAAAATAAAGTACCTTTTAAACTACTTTGATTTAAAATGAAATCTACTTTGTCAACTTTATTTTTCTCATAAACTCCATTATCCCCGATTAATCACATCTCTAAAAAGTACTAAACAACATGGACGTGTGAGTTGAAAGATCAGATTCAAATTCTGATAAACTAGAAAGTATGAGACCGTTGATGCGCATGGTTTAAATTATTTGGCAAAAACAAAATGAAAACTAAAAGCATGGAATTACCATTCATCCAATTCTTCTCTGGTTGAAAATGAAAAGCTGTTCTCTGCCACGACAACATGGTATTGTTCCATGGAAATGATTCAGTTTCTCCAACCTTATTGGCCTCGAAGAGAAAAACATTTGACTTCTCCGACACACCAGCTGAAACACTTGGTGAAACAACCATGTTTGGTTTGGTTTTTTCATGGGATAAAATCGAAGATGACGCATGAGGGACACTAACGTTGTCGGAAGCATTGTAGCCACTAAAGGCTATTAGAGAAGCAAGTAAAAACAATCCACAAAAAATGAGAAGAAGCTCCTTACGGTTGTTGTTATTGTGGGGCCCATTTAGGAGAGGAGTATAGGGAGAGTCGTTGTTTCTCATGGTGGATGAAGAAGAAGAAATGAAAAAAGAGAGAAATGAAAGATGAGATTGGGTGAATCACGGGTAAAGTGCAAGTTTATTGAAATGGTTGTGACACATTGGCAATGTATTTATATATGTAGGCGTATGACTGAGTCCCACAGTCTGGATAGATCAATTGAACAAACAAGGACGTCTACTTCCCACATGAAGCATGAGGAAGGGCTATTGGAAGGGAAGAGTGGGCCCAATAAGGGGGGGTTAGATTGTGAGACATTACATCAATAATTGAAGTTGGCTGCCCTACAACTTTTATTGTTTTCTAGAGTTGGGATGAATAGGATTTCAAGGTTCATCTGAATTAAGATAGAATTTAAGTTCGTAAGATGGTGACAAATTTAGTTTTCGATTATTTACTATTGAGATTCACACATAAGCGGTGAGAGTTAAACTTGCGTCTTTGTAAGATATGAATTAACTCTTTTTTAAACGGAATAATTTTAGTTGGCGGCCCTACAATTTTCCAATGCAATCATTTGTGACTCTAGTTATTGTTTGTTTTTGCTGTCCAAACTGTTTCTCATTGGTTCTCAATTGTTTATTTTTAATTGAGAATATGCACCTTTACATGAGTCATGAGAATCACAAATTGTTGCTTAATCTTGGGAATAGATCCTTTCTTCAATGGAATCTTACCCAGTAATTTACTAATGTTGCATGGAGATCCCTGAGAATCAAAGAATCCGGAATTTTACCGGACATTCTCCGGTAAAAAATCTACCGAAGAGGATTTGTTTATGTATAATCTCTATATAGGACATTAATATCCGTGTATGTATATACAAGTAACTGTAATTTCGAGAGTATAACAATTATATATCAAAAGAAGAAATGCTATATATAGTGAAACTCTTACGTGAAATCTCATTAAATATATTTTATTTTAAAAAGGAAATGATAAAACCGCTTTGATGACCTAAATTTTGGATTTCGCGGAAAAAACACTCTAGTGGCGCTAAGTTGTAATCGCTTCGTGAGAAATTCTCCCGCGCTATTTAGCAGTATTGTATAAAAAAGTATTTGCACATTAATTCAATCATAGTACAAAAGGTATTTACACATTAATTCAATCATAAAATCATTTGGACTTAATTTATATTCATAATGGTGTAAATGTTTTTTTTACAGGTGAATACAATCAAATAATACAAATATCATACTTCTTTAGACTAGTTCTTAAAATTTCTATAAAAAATATCAATTTGATGTTATTTGAATTGATATATGTGTCAGAAAATTTTACACCATCTATACATGAAATTCAATCATAAAATAAGTATTTTTAATTTAAGTAAATAATTCTTAATTGAAGAAATGTAAATATTAATTGAAAGCATTTAGAAAAGAATAAAAGCTAAGCTTAATTGGAGTTCATCAAAAAGTAATTATCTTCTAGGTGCCAGCTTTATATAATCGAAATGGACATAGTTTAAGTCCCTGCTTAAAAATTTATTGGTGCTTATCTTATCGCTTTTCAAGATAATCAACGAAAATATAATGTTCATGTAAGCATAATTCAAAGAATGAATTATTTAAACGTGAAAAAATAATATGAATTATTTAATTATTTACTCTATTTGTTGATTAAATAAATGAAAAAAGAAGTTAATTTTACTAGCGTATTTTTCTTACTTACCATGTTATTCATTGGTGCAAAGTTTTCATCAACGTTTAATAACAATTAATCTTTATCGTAAAATCTTGAGGTATAAATTCTCTCCTCTCAATCGAACTTTTTGGATACGCAATCGAACCCCTAACCATGTACTCATGATTGCACTTAGTCATACAATGGTGCGATACATGACATTAGACAATCCAATTGTGACATATGGCAAAATGTGTTCTCTCTCTTACGACCTCTTATGTTTTTTCATAAAAAAAATATGTTTTGACACATGTCACAATTGGATTAGTCAATGCCATGTTACATTTTTGCCACTATGTCACTAAAGTGCAGTTCATTTACTCAAAGGGGTTCAAGTTTCTTACCACTTGAATAAATTCATTGTTAAGGTTAATTTTGATTTTATATATTTGATTTAATATAAAGATTTTGTTAAGCCTTGAATTAATATAATGTTTTTATTTTTTGAGGAATTGATTTAATATAAAGTTTTTTTTAGGGATGATTTAATATAAAGTTGTAATATGTGTATGTAGTTTTCAAAATGAAAAATAAGATATGATTTAATAATTTAAAGATACAAATCTGAAATTTAATATATTCTCTTTTTTTTTCCCTCAAACAAATTATTCACTTTTTTTAAAGTAAAAAGTTTAATAAATTCACCTGGTTTATACAATAAATGTCATTAAAGATATTTCAAATTGTCAAATTGTTTCTAATTTTTTGTGATTTTTTTTTGTTGCTATAGTATAGGTTATTTTGTTTCATACACAAGAATTCGGAATCGTGCTATTTTTAAATATAAGTGTGTTGGTGCTTATTAAACAATAGGCATACTATTTACAAAATTGATAAATAAATGAAGTAGTATGCATGAGTTCTTGTTATAAGTCCAAAAATTTGTCTCCAATATTGTACATTAAAGAAATCAATAGGTAAAAAAAAAATTACTCTAAAAGTGTAAATGAATTAAATCATTTCTAATATAGGAGGAAGGATTAAAAATAGTATAGGAAAATTATACTCGATTATTTTGATACGTTCTTAAACATGTATTTTTCTTAACTCAAAAAAATACCAAAAAGAAAAGAAATCACTATGACCTATTCACGGCACAAGATGTTGTTAGACGCAACCACAACTTCTAAGATGGTATCAGAACCTCTTCATTATTTGTTGGATCATCTGCTATCATTTCCGCTATCAGCCCACCCATTATTTATTTCCACGCTCTAGATTTCCAGTCTTAGGTGTAAGGGGGTGTGTTAAAGAGCCTCACATTGGATAAGAGATGATATGACAATGTGTTTATAAGTGGAAGTAATCCTTACCACACAAACCAATTTTATAGGGTTGTATTAGACCCAACACGATTTCTAAGAGAATAGAAAGAAAAGTTTATAAAAACAAAGACCTACACCAAACCAACTGACAAAAGTAAATCAAAACAAAGACCTACACCAAACCAACAAACAAAAGTAAATCACAACTCTACCCAACCAAATATAAATCAACCCAACAAGTTCATAGTTATTTTGGTTCGTGAATATGTATCGAATAACTACAATAGTCTATTAATGTATTAAAATTTTAAAATTGTTTTTGATTATGTATTATGTTAGTTAGAATTGTCTTTTACGTTAAAATGTTCCTTAATATTGTTTTACCAGCTCTTCATTCTACTTACTTGTTGTCATATTCGTCTTTATAAATATTTACTTATCTTCATATAAGTCCTTATATAAAGGGTTAATATCAACAATGAGAAATCATTTTAATATCAAATGACTATTTTAGCAAACGAAATACACAATAAAATATTATTTTAAAATTTTAATACATCCATAGATTTTTATGACTACAAGACAAAGACAAAGATGACAATTGAAGACACACTAAACACACACAAGTGGTTGTGTCTTACACTCACTGCCCAACAAACAATTCATTTTTTGCTCTTCCACATAGATGAAATGAAATGCAAGCTAACCAAACAGGGGCGGATCTATGCCTAGTGAGACGGGGGGCTCTTGTTCCCAAGGAACAAAAACTTGAAAAATGTCAAATTATTTATAATTTTGTCTGCACAAAATAGTTGTGCGTCTATAAATAAATATGTTTATAAATTAATAAATGCAGAAAATTATAAGAGATACAATAGAATCCATTGATATTAATTTAGATACACTGTAAACAAATGCCAAGCATTACTAAGTGTGAAATTATAAATGATAATAGTAATTGAAATAAGAGCGTTGTTGTACAGCACGACAAACTCTACACACGAAAAGCAGCACGACATGTTGAATTGCATCCAATTTGCTTAAATAATGGATTTTTTTTGGTTATTGATGCTTTTGTATATTGTAGTAATAACCGACATTCATAACCCACTTCCAATATTAAATTATATACAAATGTAGTAGTATATATTAAAAAGGCAATTTCTATGGTACACTCAAAAAATTCGAGTGTACCGGTACACCCATATTTAAATTAATAGTTTAATGAGTTATTTTTTTTAGAAAAAAAGTATTTTCTATCATTTATAGTTATAATAACTAAATTTAATTTCTCAAAAGTATCGGCAAAGCAAAATTCAAATCTTTGTGGGTGTTATTACTCTTCCCTTCAATTTGCATGGCTGATGGCTTAGTCCGTTCACCATATTGGGCATAAGCTAATTTTCCTTTCTTTGTATTCTCTTTTTCAGTTTTGTTTCCCTTTGTAAATTTTGTACAGACCTTGCCGTTTTTCCTCGTCACTCCTTGTGTGAGGATTAACGCTTTTATGTGGTAATATATTTCATTTTAGCCTCTTCAAAAAAAAAAAATCTTTGTGGGTGTTTCATCATTTTAGCACATACTTTTGACCCTCCCTTAAATAATATCATTCACATTTAAATTATAAAGAAATGAATTAATTTTTCTTAAATGGTGGTTCAAAATTAATATATATCATAAAAATATTTATTTATGTTAAAATAGATTAAAATATAGTGCATATTTAATTATTAAGGGAGGGTGTTATATTTCAAGCATCTTATAAATGAGATGGGTATAAATTTTACTTTTCAAGGGAGGAGAGTGTATATTTCAACATAAAAGAGATAATAATGTAATTCAAACATCTTTGAGGGGAGGGGAATGTTATTTACTCTATTTTTTTATACGGAAATATTATGAAATATTGTCATACTTAAAAAAAATTGGAATATTTTCTTGCGCTCACCATAAAGTGTTTATGGATCTGCCACCGTAACCAAATTAATTTCACGTATCACCCTCCGACATTCTTTTTTATATCTTAAACAAGTACTTTTTTTTTTTTTTAGGAATCTTGCACAAGTACTTGTAATTTATATTTATCGAAAAATTACACATATATCTTAGATTTGTTTAAATGATACATGACACATACATACAACTAAGTGATTTCAATTTTTTTCATTGAGGTGCTAGTTTAGTGGTAAGGCTTAGTCTTATAATCTTAAATTACTGAGTTTAAATCCCTTCGAATTCGATTATAAAATAGTCGTTAGTGACACTTTAAGAATTTCTCCTTCTCTAACTTTAAAAAAAAAACTAAGTGATTTGATTCAAGTGATTATTGCACTGTAGTTTTTTTTTTTAAGAAACTAAAATAAATTATATAAAATATTGCACTGTAGTTAAAGATGAATTTTTCAAAATAAGTTAACAAAACTAGAAGAGGTGTTACTTTGTCTTATTTCAAAAAAAGAAAAAGAGGTGTTACTTTGTCTAAAAAATAAAATTAGAAGTGTTACAATCTTCCATAATAATAATGTACATTATTGTACCAAAAAAAATAAAATAATGTACATTATTATTAATATACCAATAATAATGAACATTATTGAATACAATAATTTGTAAGTATAATGTGCATTATTTATTTCTTTTAAAAATAACAATGGTCAATATATGCACGAGGGTCAAATTCAGACATCCTTCAGTATATTTAGCAATCAGTTTCTGTTTGATTATAGTTGGTGAACTATTTGATGACAAATGTATGTAACCTTGCCGAGTCAGACAGTCCTCTCATTTCAGCCACCTGCCACATTTCAATTGCATACAATATTCAAAATAATTATTGTAAATTGCCAGAGCCAACACACATTGTCGTGGCATTTTTATTTACCAAATATTCATGTGTCACAAGTTTTAATTACACCATATAAACTCAAGAATTTTGAGATGAAG
>Ga0315915_1000063_pt1 | contig 70375 bp, 49 predicted proteins | sample MpolbnodulesMG_FD_207738 | JGI IMG/M metagenome (GOLD analysis project Ga0315915, IMG submission 207738) | Medicago polymorpha root nodule microbial communities from Los Angeles, California, United States - branched nodules | ecosystem: Host-associated > Plants > Roots > Nodule | place: USA... | reverse complement strand
ATCCCTATCAACTTTGCTAAACTATATTTACTTTTAATTCAGGATAATCAGAACAGAGTGTCCTGATTATTAAACTGCTTATTGAACCTTTTCTAAAGAAGGCAAGCATTTTTTATTTTGTATGAGTTTTTGGTGGCTAAGTTTTGCAGTTGCATTTAGCAGCAGATAAAAAAAAGATCATGGTGCACTTCAAATCGATCAGCGACAATATCAACTTTGAAGCACAGATAGGAACAAGACACCACGTTTGATACATTGATTATTATCTCCCCTTCCCTTTAAGCTCTTTGTCTCCCACTCTGTACAATATTCGTATTCGTTTGTATGACAAGAAATGTGAACTTTGTTGTGGATCGGTTGTAGAACAAAGAGTAAGCTTTTAAAAGACACTGGTAGGGATATACCTTTAACAACTGAAAAATTGTGAGGTGAAAGAGATGTAATAATATTTTTGAAGAGTAATTTGAGATTCTTATGTAAAATGGTCCACTTTACAGTTCATGCTTCGACAAAAGAGTGGAGTTAAGTATGTACTTGAGTTTATCGGTGGACAGACTAAGGGATGTGTATGAGTATTTATTTGTAATAGATAACTACATAAGTTCTTCTACAGTTTACATTTTTGAGTAGGAAGAAACATATTGTTTTATTTACAAGCAAAATACTCGAGGAATAAGCATTGATAGATTCTTAAGCTTGTTTTTGGCAAAACTAAATTTTAGAAAATCTTTTAAAATAAAATTGTAGCATTATTTTTTGAACACAAGTGCCATGATGAAAAACAATATCACATCTTATAGTTATTAGATCAGTTTTTCTCTTTTGTTCGAGTTTAAACTCAACAACTTCAACTCCTTATCATTTAACTCAAAACAATTGAGTTGTCCAACCCCAATAATATCATGTCTATTGAGAAGATAATCACGATGTCCATCATTTATCTAACATCAACGATATTTGAACATCTAAAAAATTCATACATTACTTTAACACATTGTTTTCTCTCTATCTCTCTTCCTATCACATCATCAATTTACCACATCTAAATCATCGCTCTCTCTTGTCTCTATCTCGCTTATGGTGTATACATCTATGGGGTGTCTAACAAATATTTTCCCAATAACAATATGCATTCGAACAAAACATATTACACCAACACTACCATCAACACCTATTTTTAGGCCATTTACTGTCATGATAGCCAAAAAGCTCGCAGCATCTTTTGCCTTGATGCCAACTTGTGTCCAATTTGGTTACACTCCCTAGGTTGAAGGTTCCTGTCAAATGAGACTCTATTATTTGTAATCAATACCAATAGTAGCTCCATTTCCAGTCATTTATTAAACCAAGTCCTTGCTTCATGAACCACCAAGCCACTTACAGTCCTGATGCTTTCCCATCAGCAACTTTCAACCTCAACCAAACGCATCCAGTCTGCACACGGTTTGTGGCATATAGAAGTTATTGGCTGGATGCGTAACCCAATCAACCTCCGCCGTATCTTCAAACACCAAAGACACAGCCATTCGGCATCCGCAAAACTTTGGACTATTTTATTTCTCTTTTTTTATTAGTGTGTGGTGTGGCATATAGAAGTTATTGGCTGCTGGTTTGTTGGTTGGGTTTCTTGGTTTGGATGTCATGCATCGGCTTTCAAAAACGCGGGATCAAATAAACCAACATAAGGTGGAGAAATATTAGTTATTGGCTTGATGTTTTAATTAAACATTGACCCTCTAGATTCTAGGGAGTCTTTGGCCTTTCGTTATTTTTTACTATTGGCCTTCCTGATGATAATCTCCGGGCCAATCACTAGCTCAAAATCCTATCCCTCAACTCAACTTGATTGCACTCCTAAATGTGAATTACCTTCAAATCATCAAATTCATACTTCTGTTTTTGTACAAACTGAAACTTAGGCTTAGGCTTAAAGATTCACAGATGTAACCATTAGTTACTTCAATCAACGATCTATAGACACGGTTAGAGGTGAGTTTTTCAGGTAATTTGTGTAGAGAAATGAGGAAATTTCTAATAGTTTGCCTTTAGATTATTTCTGTTTTATAAAATGTTATTTTTAATTATAAACATATTCAAAATTATTTATAATAATACTCAATTAGATCACAGAGACATTTCATTGTTAACCAAAGAGAGTCTCCCTTTCCCTCTCATATTCCAAAGATGCAGTTAAAACTTTGTATAATCATAAAGTGCTGTTTCTAATAAAATCAAATTTTACTAAATAAAAACCTAGGATGGTTCGAACGCTCCCCAGCTCCCTCTCCGATTAACTTTAAAAAAGGTCATAGATAGCATAATATGTTGTCAAAAAGGATTAGTGGTTTCTTACAATGATTTGAAGGGAAGGATTTTAGATACGAAAGAACCAAACATTAATGCTTCATTCATTCTAATGAAATGAGTATTGCTAAAGGCAATGAAGATTATGAGATAGGCACAGATATAAACCAAACTAGAGATCGCATAGATGTAAGTTAAGGGGACTTCAAAAACATGTCTAACACATGTCCACATGTCTGATCCTCAGAATAAACATATACGTAATATAGTTCCTACATAAAATGCTAAAAAATATGCAAGTTCGTTAGCATGAACGTTGCAACCTAATAACATCCAGTAGCTGACCCAGCAATCTTCAAGATCCCTAAAGAAACAGACTTCTGCATTCACCATTTGCCAGTTGGCATAACTGATTGTAAGAGTCAACATCTACAAAGAAAGCCAAATCAAAATCAACTTAAGTAGCTAAACATTGTAACAAAAGAAATTTAAAACACAGATTAGTAGGGCCTATTCCAATTTGGAGATTTAAGCTGTGAACAAAATGATTGACAAACACCATTTACTATGTGACAGTTTGCTTCTTTTTCAAAATTTAAAAGTACTCTAATTAATTGATAACAGAAACAGAATTCAACAAAACTACCATAACGAAAACAACTAAGAAAACTATTATAGATAAAAACAAAAGTGCTTCTTACCAAATGTGGCACCAAAGTCAGTCAATATATCAGCACTGATAGAGTTGTTACTTTCAGCAATGCCAATAACCTCAACATAATTCATGACAGGGACCTGAGATGATAACCCTTTTACAGTTATCTGAGATTCATCAGTGGATTTTCCCGTGATTGTCGCACCATCAGAATGATTCACCTGAACCACTGTTCTTACTTTCTTTCCAATGAAATTGGGAAGAACTTGGGCATTGACAAATGCAGCAGGATTTGAAGTGTCCATGATCTGAAACAGAGAAGAAGAAAAAAAACCAACTATATAAAAAAAGATTCAAGCTTTATAGACTTAACTCAAACAAGAATTAATCAACTGAAATTTCTGATGGAAAAAGCATGAAATCAACAACAAGATCTAAAACAAAAGTTTCTGGTTTTAACTTTGAACCCAACTCCTTTAAAAAAAATAAAAAATAAACTTTGAACCCAATTCATAATTAAGTAGTCATCAAGCATAATAATATGTCAAAAAAGAAAGGAAAAAATCAACAATATGCGAAACAAAATCTGTGAGGACTTTTAACAAACATGATAAGTGCATAAAAAAAGGGAAATCAGGTGGATATTGCGTATAAAGAATGAATCACTTGAAACAAAAGACATAGATTGAATCACAGAAGGAGAACTGAGAGAGAATTACCGTAAGAAATTGTTGCTTCGGAGGATTGAAATTGAAACCCTAAGAATGAATGAATGGAAGAGAAACCCTAAAATGCGTTTGCGTAATTTGACTTGAGAGAGCGCTACACACGGAAAAGGTTATAATTTATAAATAATAGAAGCGGGAAAGATACGATCGATTTTCTTCTTTATGGCGGGAAACAAGTATTGCTGACTTTACCATTTTCTCCCTGGTGCAAATCTACAATTTATTCATTACTTCCTCCGTCTTAAATCAATAGTCTATTTTGAGTTTTACATTGTTAGTTATTAAGAAAAATTATATTTGAACATCTATTTTGTTACGATTTTTGTGACAGCTTATTTTTTTTCATATTCATATTATTTTTTACTTAATCTCTATTGCTTCGGTTTTCATATAAATACCTACTTTTTCTTTGTAAATTATGGTTGTCTCATAAATTGTCATTGTCAACTAAATAGTTGTTCAAATAACACTATTCTATTAAGAAATGTTGATTTTAATGGTAAATTGTATTTTATTTACTGTAAAATATGTTTATTAATTATAGTTAATGAAGTAATTAGATGAGTGAAATGCAATAAATAAATATATAGTAATGGATTATTCAATATATATATATATATATATATATATATAGTAATGGAAAATAATAATTAGCATTAAAATGTGGAAACAAATATAGTAATAATATATTATAATTTTTTTTGAGGGAATAATATATTATAATTTGTGTAGTGAAAAATGTTTTTTTTTTATTTCTTAACTAATGAGCAATAATTAGCATGACCTTTGTTCACTTAAGTTGTGTATAATTCAATTCAAAATGGGGCCAGACTTCTTGGATTAGTAAACTTATTTCTTGATGAACCCGACTTAAAAAATCGTGTTTTTTATGGATGATAATAATGATTGAGAAAAAATTTAATCAATCAACATTAGACAAAACTTGTTTTGAATTCTTTTTAGTGTTGTTTTTGTTGACATCCCAACATATCGATACAATTAGATTATGATTTATAAAAACTCTATATTTTGTGTTTTTATCACAAATATAAATTGTATTCAATCAATTAACATTAGACAGAACTTATGACTTATTTTTAAAAATATTAGTGTTGTTTTTGTTGATATACCCCAACATAGGGATACAAATAGTTTCTGATTGATAGGAAAACTCTACACACTGTATTTTAATCACAAGTATGTTATTTTTTAAATTGAGATCCGTGGTAGGTTCACTCTTGTGCAATCCTTACATAAGGTTTCAACTATAAGCCACGGTTGAAATGCTCACTTTTTTTCATACTTTAATGAAAATTAGATATAAGTGCTAATCTTGACGAAGGTTAGAGAAAAAAAACTCACATAAATTAACAATGTTGTAAGGATAAAGAAATCAACGATATTCTCACTTCTTCAACCTTCTCAACGCTCTAAATTTCTAAAAATTCCGCGTGCACGCATTTATAATATTGATGACCGTCCGATCTTGATCTGACAGTCTATCAAACAGTCTATCAAACAGTCCGACTTCATGAATGAGTGGGGTGCCTTAACTGGAGGGGAGCCGGGTCCCAATTGAATTTCAGTCAGCTTGGTTGTGTTAGACCAAAATCAATTTTAATGTTGTATAAAAAAAAATCAATATTAATGCACCCACCTTTTGATGGAATCCGATGCTTCCAAGTTTTAATAACATATAAAAGAAGAGGAAGACCAAGTTACACACCAAAGTTCAATTGCCACAGCAGCAAGAAGAAATCTTCTACTGCATCAAACTAGGCTACTAGTAGTAGTACATTTTAAACACAAACTTATGTCCTATAAATTGTTTCCTTTCTTTATTTCCTAAAATTATTCAATAAGTTACGCAAACAGCAACATAGTTTCACAATAATCAGCTACATGACACATAATCAAAGCAAGAAAGACAAAACTAACAAAAGTCATATATCACTTAGCAGAGTTCTTCCTCCTTGTGTGTGTAAATCACAGTATCTGATTTCGGGTATGAGACACACGTGAGAAGATAACCCTTCTCAATTTGCTGCTCATCAAGGAAAGATTGATCAGACTGATCAACAGAACCCGAAACCACTTGGCCGGCACACGTAGAACATGCACCAGCTCTGCATGAGTAAGGTAGCTCCACTCCAGCTTCTTCAGCCGAATCCAGAATGTAATAGTCATCGGGGGCATCAAATTCGTTTTCTGTACCATCTGGTTGAATCAGTTTCACTTTGTATACTGCCATTGCCGAGATTCTAAATGAGGAAGATTTTAGTCCAAATCTTTTGGACACATTCTTCACAGATCTCAAAGTTGATGGATTCTTCAGAAGAACACAAGATGTCCTAGAGGGAACCGTTCCACGCAAAGAAGCTGTCGGAAGTCTCATGGAGGACATATTCACAGCTGACATTTTTATATCTGAATCAAAATAAATATGGACAGTGTGTTTTTACTTTTTAGAGTTAACCACAGAGAAAACAACTATGAGCATGTTTGAAAAAAAAATTACTTTGGCAACTAAAGCTCAACAATCAATTTTTTATAACAAGTTTTTCTTTTAGTATCAAAATAAGTAAATTTGGCTGCATTAAAACACATCAATAGAGGTAGAACAGAAAGGAAAGGAAGAAAACAACTATGTAAATCAAAGGAAGTTTAAAGAATCAAGGTTAATTATACAATGACTTAAAATTGGCCAATCATCATAATGACATTATTTATTTCAAACATACATTGTATACTAGAACAATGGCATAATAAGGATAAACTACACATTACTCCTCTACAATTTCGCCCCCTCGAGTTTTCGTTGCATCCCTTAACCCCGTAGCTTTTGGTTTAACTAGAAAACATTAACTTTTGTGCAGTCAACTTTTGTAAAAGTTTCTCAACCTAACACCTTCAAGTTTCTCAACTCCTTTAGTTTTTCACTTGCATCCACTTTCGGATAACATAGGATATAAGAATCTCACTCTCTGCTGTAAATCTTTGAAGTATAAATATAACAAAGGGGATTTAGGTCCAAAAAATCCTTTCATGTATATACTGTGCTAAAAAACTAGTGACTGTTGACTTTATGAATATTAGAATTTGATTGATGATTTCATTGAATAAAAAATTAATAGAGATGTAAAACACCAATAGAGTGTGGATCAAAGTCAAACAATTGAAAACATCAACTAAATTAGTGATCTATAATATTATGGATCAAAAGAGGGTGCTAGAATAATAAAAAACTATGTTTACTTTACATACACATCTATCAAATAATGATTTGCAGGGGTAAAGTCGTAAAGAAAGAAACTTACAGTTTGAATAAGAATGAAGTCAGTGAATGAGAAAGAACTGAAAAGAAGTGGAAAGTTTGAAAGAGCAAGTATGAATTTGGAGATGTGTTTGTTTATATTGGAGTGGAAAGTGGCCTTTAGAGAGTTCGGCGGGACACAACACAGATGTGAGTTCGTATAGTTCTGAGGTTTCTTAAGTCCACTTGTTGAATTATTGTCTTTCACTTTAACTTGTCCTTTCCAATTTCTAGAGTTCAATGAATCACCTTATTGTTTCATTAAGGTCACATTAAGAAAATTGTTTTTCTAACATCAATATTTGCCTAAATACACATTGAAATGATGTCATTACCTTCAACAGTAGTTAACTACCGTAACTACTGTGAGCGAAAAATAGTGGCAGTTAACTACCGCTAGCCTCAACGGTAGTTAACTACTGTTACAATCATTCCGTAGATGCAGTTCAGATAGACTCACACCCCTACCTCCTATTCATCCGTCACCTTCCATCACCATACCTCAAAAAACTCCAAAAAATATTTTTTTTCCCAAAATTTTAGTTTCATATCATTGGAGAAGGATTGCTAGAAGGTTTCTACATAAATTTGATGTCAAGAAACAGGTAATGCATTCTTTAACTCGTTTACATTGATTGATTATTCTGCCAATTTTTTTTCTATTGGCATGCATGTAGCGGTAGTAGTTAATTACCGTTGGTACCATGGTACAAAAGTAGTTAACTAGCAAAATATTGTATATCCTTTGATCATTCAATCTTCCATCATGAAGATATGATATAGATATGGATACTTGATTTTAATATTATTTTTTTACAGCTGGATATCAAATTACATCCTTGCTTATTTTTTATAAAAGGCTCGTCACAAAATAAGAAAGCAACCCAACAAGGTTAGCACCGCAACCCCTTGCAATCATTTACCTCGAAAAAAAAAAATGTCATTAAAATAGAAAAAGGAAAAGGAAATATTGAGAACACGACTTGGAAGATTAAACAAAACCCAAGTGAACATATATCTATCCCATTAAAAAAATTACCAACGAAAATCCAGTGGGATAAACCATTGGTGGTGAAGAAAAATGAGTGCAAAACATATGATGGAAACAAATTATATTTAGTTTATTAGTTGTAGTTGAATATGACAAAATCATCACTATAGTTCAAAAATAGTGATGGAAACAAACTATAGTAACCACAGCTTTACATACAACTCCAGTTTATTTTTTCAACTAAGATCTTTGGAACATTAAAACTATCGTACAATATTACACCAATAAAATTTACTGCCATATAACTTTGCAGGCATCTCTAAACCTTATGCAAAGAAAAACTTGAGCTTTGAGACAGACAGTTTAACAGTTGTCATAAATATAACTTTGCAACAAACTACACTTGTAATCATTATCCATGGGCATTACACGATGCAATGGTCTCAACTGTGGTTCCAACTTTTCATAATATGAGCATCCCATTGTTCAACACATCAGTTCTCACTAAACATGTTTGATCAGAAGAAGCTATTTATAGAGCAATCTGTAACCAGATAATAGGTTCTAGATTAATTTGAAAACAAGAATGCTAATAAAGTAGAGGCACAAGGAGAATCTATTTTACACAAGTTTTTTTGCCATTATCAAACTGGGATTGACAAAATAATCAGATTTAGTCAATGAATCACTTCTTTGGCTTTGGCATAGATAATCGATGCGCTGACCATTCTTCAAGTGCCTTGCGATGGAGAGCATTCATGCGAATGTAGGGCCGTTTTTGCTTTATCAGCTTTTCAGCATTTTTCCAATCCTCTGTGACACCTAGTGCCACTAACAGTGCACACATCACAGCAACACTTCTTCCATGACCTTTACACAAGAAAGGTAAAACAAAACAAAATGATGTCTGGTTATATCACATTCTTATAGGCAAGCATAATAGTCTGGCTTAACAGCAACTACCATTAATATACATAGATTTGCAGCTCAAGTACTGATAATAGTGATGAAAGAGCAATCACAGAGTGATAAACACCCAGTAAACATGACAAGGAGTCCTTAAAACTGTCAACTGAAGATAACGAACACGAAAGTAAGATCACCAAAACAAGCAGTGTTGTTGATGCCAATAGTGTAGAACGGCTAAAACTAGCAAAATTGTAATAGTCAAATTCTTTCTTTCAATGGTTATCTCAGTTATCTGTTGTTCCTTCAAGGACTCACGGTACAAAAGATATCTAAACATTTAGACACGTAAGGGTTCTTTTCTCTCTTTAGTTGGTTTGCTTACTCTTATTTTAACTACCTATCCAACGTTTCCCTTTATCACCACTCCCTTTACCAAACAACATAGAAAATTGTAAGGGGCCTTCTATGATCTAGCGTAAAATTAAAGAGATCATTTTTAAAAGTTTAGTTTCCATAACCCTCGTAAAATGAAATGTGATTTAGAATTTTCACTTTCACATAAATCAGAATGTGGTCACAAACTAATGGTCATAGATGACTTATATTTTGACCTCGTCCCAATTCCAATTTAGATAGGAGAATTTGGACTTTGGATTAGTGTGCATATTGGTAAATTGTTTCTTCAATTTCTAAACATTCTCTTATCATCAGACGTTTTTTCCTTGACAAAGCACAAATTTGGAAAGTTCAAAACTTAAGAAAAGACGTTTGTTTGGACAGGTAGTTCAATACTACCATGTTATCATATAATTGCCGGTTGAAAATGTTACAAGGTAAATATTGATTGTTTTTACTCCGGTGAACGTGGATGTTAACCAAAAGAAACCTACGGAGTTTTGAAAAGGTTAAAGGTTCAAATCATGGAAAACTAACATAACCACTGGTTTACTACCTAGTTCAATTCATACAGCAATAACAACAACAACCACAACCACCGAGCCTTATTTCACTCAGTGGGGTCAGCTACATGGATCAAACGATGCTATAATGTCCTATCATATATCTTGATTATGTCAGAGATTCAACACTACAACATTCATGTAGTAGAAAACAAGTTGAGGAGAAGAGTAATTACTTACCATAAGCACAATGAACAAAAATGGGACGATTAAGATCCCTCTTACGAAGCGCCCATTTAACAGCCAATTCAATATCACCAGGTTGAGGAGACCTAGTATCCCAAGTAGGAACACATCGATAAGGCAAACCACCACTCAAACTTTTCAACCTCGGAAACTCACAAGTACAATCAATAATAGCAGGATCACCCGGCGGCATCTTTTCCGGCGAAGAAGGCCAACCACCAACATAAAGTCCATCATGAACCTTAGAATAAGGTGGTTCACCGCTTTTTCGTCTCCTAAGCGCGGAGAAGATTCGAACGAAGTAGAGATAAGGGCTGAAGATAATGAGTGAAACAATTGGGAAGGTTCCGTCGGAGGTTTTGCCGAGAAGTAAGGGAAGATCAATGGATGGATGTGATGCGATTGAAACGAGAAATGAGACTAAGGATGAATAGAGGAATGGAATGGATAGAATTAAGAAACCTAGGTTTTTTAGGTATGCGAAGATTAGTAATAGGGTTGTTGCTTTTAGTGCGATTAACACTGATATGCCTACACCCATGATTGGAGAAGGAGTTTAAGTTATGTACAATGATACAGAAACTGCAACATCAACGATTTTGAAATCGAGATCGGGGAAATAGTCTTTGTTTGTTATACGGTACGCGGCTATGTACGACGATGAAACCACTTTCATGTCTTTTGACTTTTTTTTTACTAAATTTCAAACCAATTTTTCAAATGTTTTTTCTATAACGACTCACTTAATTGATAAACTTTTAACAAAGATGCAGATTATTTTAAAATATTTATAGAATTATAGACTAATTTGAGAATCACTTGCAAAGACATCGATCAAATTGGTGGTTTACTCAATTTTTTTGAATAACATTCCTTAGAACATTATTCCTAGAAATCTTAATCCTATTAAAATGTTTGGTAATTAATTTAGTTTTTCATAAATATTTTTAAATATATTTAATTTATAATTTAAAACAAAAAATAAAAGAGTTAAAATAGTGTGAGAGTGAGAAGTTATGAGTGGTTATCTCTTATTCTAATGGGAATAAAAGATTCTCATACTTTGACATGGGAATAATAAGTGAAAAATTCATCTGTAAATTTTATTCTTACGAATAAAATATACCTACGCATAATTTATGAAAACTTGAAACAAACATGGAAACCGAGGATTCCCAATTACACGTTCCTTTGCAATCTATGAAACAAACACCCCATTATTGTTTGTTTGGTTTAGTGATGGTTTTTAGAAAAACAATGTGGATCTTCACGTTTTTATAAAAACTCGCTTTTGTAGCTTCAAGATTTCTACGTCCAGCTTGCCTCAAGACGTGATATTTACATCGCAAAAGCTATTTCAAACACACTACCTTTTGAATTAATGGTATCCCATGAAATGGAGTGATAACTAATTAAATTATCCCTAAAAAAAACTAATTAAATTTTATTGTTTTCATCCTATATCATTCAACCTTTTCAGCTTTCATCGGGTAATATGCAACAAGTACACACTAACCTTTCAATGTATTGAAATTTTAAAATAATTTTAAATGTGCGTTTGTTAGTCAAAATAGTGTTTAACGTTGAAATATTCTGTTAATAATATCATATCAGTCTCTCAATATACTTATTGACATATCTTAAAAGAGAATATTTAATGTATTAATTGTTTGGCTTAAGGGTCTGTTTGGATGTGGAGAGAAAGTATAGGGATTGAAAAGTAAAGAAAGAGAGGGAGTAGAAAGTGACATAATTTGTTGGGTTGTTCGGTAAGAATGAAAGTGAAAGGAAAGTTAGAGAAACGAAAGATGTATATTTGTTAAATGACAAAACTATCCCTATGTAAACATGGAATATGTGAATATAGATTTCATTATTAATTAAATAATATAATATTTTTTATTAATACACCGATTAGATAAATAAATGAGTTTATTAATAAATAGAAATAAATATAATTTGATAAACAATAGAAACAATAAATGAGTTTAAAAAATTGCTTTTGATTTTTTTTTTTGGTGTTGTTAGCTAAGTACGTTTCATATTCATTAAAAAATAGAGCAGAAACAAGTACATGCGTGGAAAATAATCTTTCCTTGCTACAGTATAGTGGATCCAAACCATGAAAGCCCAAATTTCAAAAAACTTTCAGTCCATTTAGCTATCTTTCCCTCCACTCTATTCGGTTCCAAACATATCCTAAGCAGGGCCGGCCCTAGGCATAGGCCGGGGGTGCGACGGCCTAGGGCCCATGCTCTAGGGGGCTCTAAAAAAAATATTATGGGGGGTGTATGTAGAAATAATTGGTTTTTGGGGGATTTATATAGCAAAGTTCACTAAAAGGCCCAAAATATTGACATTGTGAACGGATGGGCTCAGGTCTGTTTATATTTTAGGCCATTTTGACGAGATTTGCTATATATACCCTCAAATAACAGAAAATTGCTATATGCACCCTTGCTATAAAAAATTTGATTTTTTTTAATGATGTGCCAAAAAAATTATTGTCAAAGAAATTGACGATATTTTTACGGGCCCTTTGTTCCTAATAATGTGCCTCACTAATATTAAAAATATTGGTGATATTTATTATCCAAGAAATTGGAATAGTTTTCATAACAAAACAAATTATATTTTAGTTGAAAATGAGCCTACGAAATTATTCTTAATCTTGTCTTTCTAAGGTTCCAAAAAAATAAATTATATCAATATTATAATGTCAAATTTCTTGAATTGATGGAAAGGATTGCAAAATTGAATTTAATATTGCAAGATCATGCGAGACGCATTCATGATCATGAAACTGATGTGAGACGTATTCATGATCATTTCGCACGTGCTATTGTTCTCTTCTACGGTATTTTAGTTTGTTTTGGTGTCTATAAAGTATTTGATTTATTTTCAAATGTTGCCTAAACAAATTATTTGGTAGTAAAAAGCGGGAAAAAAACAAAATGAAGAGTTAATAAAATCACAACAGTGAGCTAAAAAATTTAATGACGTATTATATAAGGGCCCCTTCTCATAAGCCCCGTAAAACTCTAGGAACGGCCCTGGCCTAAGGGAAAAAATAAATAAATAGAAGTGCTCTGTTTCCCATAAAAAAAAACGATAACTCCATTTTCTTTTGTTTGGTTTAATATGAACGAGAAGAAATAAAATAAAATATCAGTGAAATAACAAAAATATCCTCAGCTAAATAACTAATATAGTTAAAAAAACAAATTTGATTGTATTAGATAATCACACTAAGTTGATTTTTTTCATTATCATGAGATAAACATGACTATTGAAGTTATATATTTTAATCACAAACAACAACATCAGTTACTCACGCATTCTTTGTGCATGTCTCGTTGAGTCATGCATGTCATACGAGAACACATGTTACTATACTTTATAAATATAAAGTTGTTGTGAATTTTAACATCTATTGTATTTATGAATTCTCAATGTTACGTTTTTTTATTGCTTTAGTATGTATAAATTACTAACAATAGTTTTATGAAATTTTGATCATGATTAAAATTATATGTATATAAAATAAATATTTTGCATTTTTATATTATGACAAATTAAACTTATATTTTTCTTTTTTTTTTTAGCAGAAAAAAGGTGGAAGCAAAGAGCAAACCAACCCAATATATATAAACAAAAAGAGATAGATACAAAAGGGAATGGACTAGGTCAAAACTCCCAGATTAAGAAGAAAATCTCAAGTTAGTCCTACCTTCTTTGTCACTAAAGAAAGCAGGGCTAATGAAGTCAGGAACATCATGCCAAAAAGAAATGGAACTCAGAGATAGACCATGAGTGACCAAAGAGTCGGCCACTTGGTTACCTTCTCTATAAACATGGGAAACAATACAATGTAGGCTTAGCAGCAAGACTTTCACATTATTCCAACGGTTCCTTAAATGCCAAGGAACCTGGTTAGAACTTTTGGAAGCAAGAACAGCTAAAGAAGAATCAGTTTCAATCCAAATGTTGTTCCAATGGTTTTGAGAGATAATTTCCACAGCTCTCATAAAAGCATAGAGCTCAGCCTGAAAAGCTGTACAAATACCAAGGGGTTCAGCGAAACAAAGAATTACATCAGAGTTGTGATCTCTAAAAATACCTCCACAGGCTGAATTGCCAGGATTACCAGATGAAACTCCATCAATGTTACACTTGATCCAGTTGGAGTGAGGAGGAAACCAAAAAACTTCTCTAATTTGAGGAGCCTTAGGATGACGAATCTTACAACTAAAAACTTTAAGGATGGTAAAATCAACAATGGAATTGTCAGATTTCCAATTGGCATAGTGATTATTAAATCTGGCTTGATTCCTAACATACCAAATAATGTTGATGAGACTAACAATATAATAAATATAATATAATTTTTTTATCTTTTTTTTAATGACAGCAACAAAATAACATTCATATAATCAAATTTGTTTAAGGGTCAAATTGAAAGTGAAAAAATCAGCCTAAAATCATGTATTCTTTTTATATATGGTATAGATGTCTCTACTATATGTCAAATAATTGATTTTTAGGGATGAAATATCTGATTTTGTTTCATAAATAATCACTCTGAATGCTGTATGTTTTATTATTTTATGGAGAAATTATAAATTACATTATTTGTCACTTTAAAATTAGACGAAGAATATCAATAATATTAATTAAATATTTGGTCTCTCATTTTTTCATCTATTTTTTTTTTTGTATTTTCGACCTTTTCTTTCTTTCATCCTTTTATACAAATTAAACCTGCATGCCTGTGGGTGATCAATAAGCACAATATTACTTGGACCTACATAATAATAAAAAATTATGCGTTAAAAGTGCATGCATCGTTGTGCGGAGTTAGTAGTCATGATCTTTTGTCGGACTACGATGTCACCTAGAACAAAGATATGGATGAATCCGGCGGTGAAATTATCATTCAACTCGACGACATGAAGCACAATGCTACTTTGAATCTAAAAAATAAGAAGCCGTAATGAAAGATTACAGGGTAAAAGTGCAGTTATTGTGATGCAAAGTTGGCAGCGATGTTCCTATGATGTGTCCAATTTGAAAGAATCAGCACGCATTGAAACGAAATCTTGGTAGAACACGATTAAGCAACTCAAATCCTGTTCAATTTGTATTTAATAAGGCGATAAACCTATGTGCAGCTGTCCAAAAGAAAATAGTCGCAGTCGTCATTTGTTGCCAATGGGACCTGATTACAAAAATAATAAAAAAATAAGTTTAAGTATAGTGAGGCTTAAAACATATAAGTTTTTTTTATTACTGCTTTCACTGTTTGGGGATTTTGACTTTTTCAGTCTGTCTATAAATCATTGCTAAGAGTTGTTACTATAAGCAGCGTAAAGGTTCTGTCCACCGTGATATAGAATGTAAAAAACTATTAGATATATATGATCTTGCCATGAAATATCAAGTAAAAAACTATTAGATATATATGATCTTGCCATGAAATATCAAATATAACTTCATTTCGTAAATTGTTTTCATGTCATATAAATCAGATGTGATTAATCCAAAAAAAAGAAGTCATAGATCATAATACATATTCCCTCCGTTTTTTACCGTACGTGAATTTAAGTTTTGATACCAATTAACAAAGATTTATGATACATATTTCCTCCGTTTTTTACCATATCTGAATTTAAGTTTTGATACCAATTAACAAAGATTTATAATACATATTCCCCCCGTTTTTTACCATACGTGAATTTAAGTTTTGATACCAATTAACAAAGATTTATGATACATATTTCCTCCGTTTTTTACCATACCTGAATTTAAGTTTTGATACCAATTAACAAAGATTTATAATACATATTCCCTCCGTTTTTTACCATACGTGAATTTAAGTTTTGATACCAATTAACAAAGATGTTGTTGAGGGGAGATTATTAACTTGCTAGAACAACATTCTAGGTAAGTTCCTATATGAAAAACCCATTTTTCTTGGATGTCATTTAGGTGTGTATGTATATATTAAAAATAAAAGAAAATTGTAAATGAGTGAGTGGATTCATAAACGATATATTTGATTGTTATATGAAATATAGAAGATTTAATGTATGGTTTGGTTTTAGAGAAAGAGGAAAAAAATAGAAGAAAAAGTCGCAAATTAATTGAAGTTATAATTGATCAATTATATTCAATTTATCGTAATTTTTATATAAATCGATAAAATTATATTTTGATAAGTATTATAAATAGATAAAATTATTTTTTGATAAAAAATAACAATAAATTAATTATATTGCGTCGTTTGAGAAAAAAAGTCGCAAATTCACTTAAAATAAAATCACTTTTCATATTTTTTTATTGGTGGTGTCCGGGGTTTGAACCAAAAACCTTACATATATTATGTAAGTTCACGAGGAAACTTTTCCATACATACGTAAAGTATTAAAAAAAACCTTATCTTTAACCTCTATTATTTTATTCAACCGTTAATGTTTTAAATGTTAATAATTGTTAACTTGCTAATATTTGCTAGAGGTGGGATAAATACACCTTTATATTTACTCCTCAAACGTCCTATCCATTAAACCAACTTTATATCCCTTCTTTTTACTTTGGAATACATAGGCAGAATTGAGTGCATTTGTTTGTGATGGTTTAACTTTACCATCCCATCCTCCATGAATCGCACTCATAGACAAAGATAGATGCAGATGCAAAAGACAACTTACCATATTCTTTCATCGCATAAGAGCGTAGAATTGAAAAGATAACGAAGTTCGAGTTTGCTCACTATATTTACCTTTCATTTACAGGAGAGATAGAAACACATGACAAATTTGTGACACCCCATTAGCAGGATCTATTTATTAAAATGAGTCACATTAATCTTCTCATTGCATTTATCTCTATTACGAATCAACAATAGAGGATAAATAATCAATAAATGTTATTATTTTCTATATAATAACCTTATTCATTTAATGTCTCATTTCATCTATTTATCTCTCATCAATAAATAATTAAAGATTATATTGGAAAAACAATATTTATTGTTGCATTGAACTTTGAAAGTGATAGTTAAATGAGAACAAAAATTTTCTCTAAAAGAAACACTTAAAAAAGAATAGAGGGAGTATAACAAACCCAAATCGAGGTAGGTTCCCCTTTTCCTTCCCTCCTCCCACCCTCCTTGTGCCACTGCCGATCGTCGCCCTACAAATCTCTCTTATCTCTTATCTTTTCCCAAAGCAAATCTGAATTTTATTAATGAATTGCAAATAAGAGTTTTCAATTCTAATTTCAAAAAGATATAACAAAGAAAGAAATCAAATGAAGATTTAAAACTTCAGAGAGACAAGATCCACATTGATGAAATTCACAAAGCTCTTTGCACTATTTCCCATTTCTTCCAATTCAAATAGACAAGACTTGTTGACATGTCAAAAGTTGAAAACCAAAATCTTATGTCTTTATTATTTTATTACTATTAGAAAAATTACAGCAACAAATAGAAGGGTGGTGCAGGGCGGCGATTGGTGTCAGGGGAAGGAAGAGAGATCGTGAATGTGTTTGCAGAGAGGTGTTCCTAGGAGTTTTTTTAAAATTAAAAAACACTTAATTTAATCTCAACATTTGATTGTTATTTTGCCACATGTCATGTATCCATACCTTAAATAGATGAAATGAAACATTGGTTAAATGGAGCATACATGAACTCGCCATTTCCACTCCCATATTTTTTGTTCCCTCTCTTCACCATTTCCATTCAACCAAACAGAAGAAAACTAATCTCTAAGCATATCATACCTTAAATAGACTAAATGAAACATTGGTTAAATGAAGCATACATGAACTCGCCATTTCCACTCCCATATTTTTTGTTCCCTCTCTTCACCATTTCCATTCAACCAAACAGAAGAAAACTAATCTCTAAGCATATCTCTCACCCATCTCACTCATATCAAACACAAGGTACTAATATATCTAAAATTTGATTATAATTTAGGAAATCACCATATTAATCATGGACTAATTATCAAATTTGTTTGATTGAAGCAGGGTTTTCAAATTGGAGGCGCGATAGTAGACAGTAGTAGAGTCACAACAGTTCTAGAAGCAGAAAACGGAAGCTCCGAGCGAAGAAACAGTTACAGCGACGATGAATCAAGAAATAGAAGACGATGAACACGATTCAAAAGAGCGAGTCCTTCAAAAGTGCTTCCTTCAAGAATGGAACCTCGTCAAATCCTTCCTCAACGACACCGTTTCCAATTCTCGCGTCTCCGATCCTTCCTCCGTTCACCAAATCAGATCAATCGTATATTTCACCTTTCTCTCTTCATTCATCGAATTTCAACTTCATGCTGTTTTCTTTCATAACCGTTTTTTGTTCATATTTTTGTTGCAGATGGATAAGTATCAAGAGCAAGGTCAACTTCTAGAACCGTATCTAGAAAGCATAATTCCACCATTGATGAACATTATTCGATCAAAAACCATCGAACTTGGTGTAATTTCCGATGAAATTTTCGAAATTATTAATCCTATATGTATAGTTGTGTATTCAGTTATCAAAGTTTGTGGATACAAATCAGTGATTAAGTTCTTTCCGCATCAAGTTTCTGATCTCGAACTTGCTGTGTCTCTACTGGAAAAGTGTCATCACAAAAATTCAGTTTCGTTTTTGAGAGAGGAAAGTACTGGAGAATTTGAGGCGAAATGCGTGTTGTTGTTGTGGCTATATATACTTGTATTGGTTCCTTTTGATTTATCTAGCGTTGATACTAGTATTGCAAGCAGCGATAATTTGAGTGAGTTTGAGATTGTACCTCTTGTGTTGAGGATCATAGGGTTTTGTAAGGATTATCTTTCATTTTCTGGTCGGATGAGTACTATGGCTGGATTAGTGCTCTCGAGACTACTTACTCGTCCGGATATGACAAAAGCCTTTACGAGGTTTATTCATTTACTTTTATACCTTATTTAAAACTTGTTTGGAAGAGTTTTCTTTTAGATTTATTAGTACAAGCACAAAGTGTTTGAAGAGCTTATTAATGTAGCACAGATACCGGACACGAAACTGACACCGACACGTTGAAGCAGATAATTATTTGAAAAAAATGACATAATTGAATGTAATCACATGTGTCAGTGTCGGTGCTTCATTGGCATAAGCTGTTCACTTCTTATTTTAGTAAGGTCCCTGAGACAGCATATAGAAAAAGTTCACAGGGAGTTTATTTGGAGGTGGTGCCCATTCAATTCTTGACCGTAGAAACAACTTGTACATAAGCTTTTAAAATGATAATTGATTAAGTTGTTTATTGAACCACCCTCTTAATGTTAGCTCATGCTTTCTCTTTGCTTGCCTTAAATGTCTGTCGTGATGTAAAGATAATTTTGATTTTGATTCAAGATTTACTTAAATAGGCTAACGTCTGTGTCATGATGTAAAGATAATTTTCATTTCAATTCAAGATTTGCTTAAATCATTAATGGATTCTTTTTTTTTTTGCTCATGTTTACAAATATATATGTAAAGTTTTCGTTAAGTATCATAATACGTCTTATGTTTTAATCGGCACTAGTTCACAGATCACAACAATTATGTGTTATCATCTCCCAACATGCTTGGGCTTGTATTCATGCCTGCATTTGTGTTGTGTTCAAGCTATTGTTTCACTAATCATCATGCTAACCAAGAACTGAATTACCCTACCATTGCTGCATAAACCGATTTTTCTTATTGCTTCAGCTTTGTCGATTGGACACATGAGGTCATGTCTTCTGTAACGGAAGATGCACATAATTTCCAATTACTTGGAGCCATTGAAGCACTGGCTGCTATTTTCAAGGTTTGTTAGCAACCTTATTCTCTGGCCTTAATTTCAATTTCAAGTTTTTGGGTCTCCTAAATATTACTGGTGTTTGAATTGAAGCTTGCATATGTTGTTCGGACAAGTTTAGGCTATGTCATTCTTGATTGCTCGCCAACAAATTTCTGTTTGGCTTATTATCATTTCAGCTGTCTTGTTGAATAGTCTCTCTAAAGATATTCATCAGTTCGACTTATCTACCATATCCCTAAGTTCTTTTCCAGCCGTGTTTGGCAGAGGCTGTTTTCTATATTTTTAGTAGCTTCTTTTTTTATCTGAAGTGTTCATTTGTAGCAAGCTTTAAACTTAGTGAAATTTAGCTTGAGGGGGAATATTAGAATATTAGCAAAATATTTGATGGAGAGAGTGACTTATAGTAGATTATGTCAATTATGTTATTTTAGTGATAATTTGTTACCTTATGTTTAGGGGTCTTATTTGTCAGGATATCTTATATAATTTTAGGGAATTTATCTTATTTTTATGAAGTTATTTGTTCCTTTGTTTAACTAGGATTAAGAGTCAGTCTATTATAGGAATGTAAATAATACTAATCGGTTAGTATTATATTTTGCATCCTTAACGTTTCAAGTCAATATCCTTTTTTTTTTTATTCTGAGTTTGTTTTTCTTCCCCTTTTCTATTCTTTTCTCCTTCCTTTACTTAGACCTGATAATGTTTCAAATTGATAATTGCTAATTGATAATAGCTTTTTCATGCAAATAGATACAAACTAAGAACGAGGAGGCAAACATTATGATTCAAGTAGTCATAACTAAAGACTGTCTTTGTTGCCTTCAATGATTCTAACTGCTATAGCGTAAATTTATAAGCAGGCAGGCAGTCGGAATCTCTTGCTTGATGTAATTCCCATCGTTTGGAATGACACTTCGATATTGTACAAGTCCTCCATCGCAGCTCGACATCCATTGCTCCGCAAGCATCTGATGAAGTTAACCCAAAGGATTGGGCTTACTTGCCTTCCTCATCGTATACACTCATGGCGTTATACGGTTAGCTTTTCTGTAATTCAAGTTCCATGGATCTTATATCTTATGTCTGAAGAGACCCTTGTTTTTGCATACTTGCAAGTATAATTATCCATATTTTGTTTATTTCTACTTTGAGCTGGCATTTAAATCTCAGGAACCAATAAACTATAGTTATATGCATTATCCAGAAATGCATGTTACGGCAACAAAATAAATCAGTGCTTCTATCGCAAGTCAAGACAAGACTTGATGTAGAACTTGAAACAAAACTGGGTGGATGAAATTGAAGAAAACATTGATAATGGAAATACGAAGAGTTGAACCTAATAGGATACTAGATTTGGGCTTTAGCCCAATTGATTTTGACGTGGCAATATTTTGTAAGGAGAGGATTTTCTCTTATAAAAGAGAGCGCAGGGTATTGTGTAACTCATGGAGAATGGAGAATTATTGTTAGAGTTTGTTTGGAGAGTTTGAGCTTTGTTCTGGATTAGGAGTCTTTGACTCTGGTTTATCTCTTTCATTTTCTGTTTTCACCATTGTAGAGCTCTTGAGCTCAACCGTCATTCAATAATACGCAATTTCTCTATCTTGATTTTATGGTTTCCATTGGATCTCTTGGGCAATTTGGCCTTGTCATGCTGGATAATTGGTCCTCTTAAAAATTTGAGCTACTATGAATGAAAGTATTTCTATCATGTTACTTACTGACCCGAGTCAACTTAGTTGAACTGAGCTTCAGAACTTCTTAGAATTTAGTGGTTTGAATCCTTAATAAAAGCTAGCTGTATCAGCGACATAAATTTGTACTCCAATGTTTGGTTCTCATCTTTGTTACTAAGTAATGGGTTATCAAATATAATAGCATTATAGCTTTTGTTTTTAGAAGGACTTGTATATTAGTTAATTATAAACAACTGTAGAAGCATAATGTCTGCCACCATTTTCTTCCATTGACAATTCCATGAATACCTTGCAGGGAAGAACCGCCAAACTAAATATTACTTTGAATACATCCAGCAAAGAGAATCAGTCCAATTTGGGTGTGAACAACAATTACTCCAACTCAATTGAAATTACAGATGAGGCAGAAGATGAGGATATGGATATTCCAGAAAATGTTGAAGAGATCATTGAGATGTTGCTATCTGGTTTGAGGGATATGGTATGTCTAAAGGGTGAGAGTCTTATAGTGAATTTTATGTTCCATCTCAGTACTAAGTTGTGAGTATAAGTCCAGGTTTATGATAATACATCTGAAAGGAAACAGGGTGACTTGATTTCTCTGTAAATGGTTTGTATAAAGGAGTCAATTAAGCTATTGCACGCTCTAATCTGTTGACGTCGACTATGCTCATTTGATATATGAAATATGAACTTGCATTAGATGTGAAATAATACTGATGTGTATTGTTAAAATATTGTATTAAACCGGTTTTGTGAGGTGATGATCGCCTCCACTTATAAACACCTGTTCAGACCATCTCACAACCAATGTAGGACTCTTTAACACCCCCTCACACCCAGCACTATTGGGCTTGGTATGTGGATATAAATGGTGGGTTGCCCGATAGCGGAAACCTGATAGCAGGTGGTCCAACAGATCTTAGAGGAGGCTCTAATGCCCTCTTAGAATTGTGCTTGGGCCTAACTCAACCCCACAAAACCGGCTTGTGAGGTGAGGATTGCCCCCACTTCTAAACACTTGTTCAAGCCATCTCACAACCAATGTGGGACCCTTTAACATGTATGATGAAACTGGTCTGAATAACAGGCTTGCTTAAACACTGTTAAATATAAAGGACTAAAATATTACTCCAATATTAGTCAGCTCTAACATGTTTGGGTTACCTAAATAGACAAGTCTATCAAATAACAAACTTCTGCTCATCATTTGGTTGTGTTGTAGAGCTTTGAGTTATATGGGCCCTGTATTTATGGGATTCAACTTCCATGCCATTAAGGCGAGCTATGTCATGTGACATAGCCAATCAGAACGTGCCACGTGGCACATCTGATTTTAAAATAAAAAAAACAAAAAAAGCCTGTAACATAGAGAGAGAGAGATAATAGAACAGCCACACCACCACCATGATCATCAGCTTCCACCCTCATCCATCACAAACCCTCCGCTTCCTTAACAACCCTCGCATCCTTCTCCAGTGCAATATAACACTTATTTGACGTCCACTTGAACTGGTTGATTCAGCTCAACACCACATCATCCTCAACATTTCTATCGCAAATAGCTACGAGTTTCTATCTTCCATCACCGCCGCATTTTCGCCGCCGCGACGCTTCTTTGTAACTAACAAAGTGTCGTCATCGGTGTCGCCGTTGAGCAACACTATTTTCCTTCAGCACCAACTTCCTCTTTGCGACGGTGGCCGGAGCAAAGGCCTTGATGGAGGAGTAGACAGCTTGCGGCTCTTGTTCGGAGGTAAGTGTGACGGCGGGGTGATTGTGAGCGGCGTTGCATCTGATTCTTGAAATCCAAAATTGCATCTGAAAATGGGTTTTTGATGTGTGAGGCATGAAGCTTATGGTGGTGGACGGCTGTTCTCTCTCTCTCTCTCTCTCTCTCTCTCTCTATGTTACAGGCTTTTTTTGTTTTTTGTTTTTTATTTTAAAATCAGATGTGCCACATGGCACGTTCTGATTGGCTATGTCACATGACATAGCCTGCCTTAATGGCACGGAAGTGGAATCCGTATTTATGCTGGTTTCCTTAGATCCTGAAACATTCCTTTTGTGATTTGTTTAGTAGATTGTAATGTTGGTTGTTGGGTGAAATAACACTGCTTCATCAAAATAATTATAGGGCTCTTAATTATATAATTTATTCAGATGAATGGTTCCCTGACATAGTACTAGAGTACTGTTGACATAGTTTGAACCTTATGATTCTCTGACTTGTAATTATCTTTCAGTTTTATTAATTATTCTGTTTCAGTACAACTTACAAAGAGTTTTCTGCATGCTCTTTGTATATTTCCAAACCCTGATCCTCTCACATGCGATTGTACTGTAGCTGTAACAGTGTTGTCAAATATCATCTGTGGCGGTTTTTTTGACAACCACAAACCACCACAACCAATTTGTAAAGGACGGCGGTGCCATGGCTGATACGAAGGCTTAAAATGGTGGGTTTTTTGCTTTCCGCCATCCGCAATCGATAACACTGAGTTGTAGCTACCACAATTTATTTCCTGCTTGACAGACAGTGGTCCCATACCCCCATTGTCAGTCAATTACTTAACAATTAGACTCCCAACCAGAAGTAAGATATCATCCAAAATCACCCTTAATTAAGTATTAATACATCCTTGATTTGCACCTCATTCCTTACTAGTTTTTCCATACTGTAGTGTAGACCGCCTGATTGCCTGAAGGGCTTGTAGGCAATTTGATGAAGTGAACTGCCAGATGTGCTGATGACAGACACACCATTATATATGATATACCGTTGTTTAAACATCTCATTAATTCATTACAAGCTACTTACGCTGATCATGTTTTCTTAATCTATTATATTTTTCTCTCTCTTACCATATAAATGTTGCCATTGGATTGTAGGACACTGTTGTCCGTTGGTCTGCAGCGAAAGGTATTGGTCGCATAACTTCACATTTGACATCTTCCCTTTCTGAGGAGGTTTTATCCTCTGTTTTGGAGCTGTTTTCACCTGGTGAGGTATGATACTTTTGATTATACATGTTCCTGACTATCATAATTTACTAATAGATTTATATTCACCTAGGTTTATACAAGTATTGCAGAAGTTTTGCTATGTTAACTAGTTGTCTGATGGAACTCGAAAGACCAATAACCCACCTATTGGGAAGGTATATTCCAGAAGAGGGTGTAGGATGTAGAACTCTACCCATGTGGAAGCTATGTAGGCAGTTGTGTGGTTATTCAATTACATAGTTGCATAGCAGTTAGGTATTTCTAATATTATGATTTAAGTAAAGGTTAATAGGGAGACAAGACAAGGTACATGTATTTGGTAGTTTGGAAAGTTTATTCTCCTTAGGAGTTTCATAAAGCATCCTTGTTGATTTTGTGTCTAGTTCTGTTTGAGTTTGATCACAACAAACCCTAATTAAATATCAAGTTTTTTGGTGTTCTATTATTGTGCGGTGCCAGACTTCTTGTGTTACAGCTCAAATTCAATATTTTTTTTTCAGGGCGAGGGTTCATGGCATGGAGGCTGCTTAGCGTTGGCTGAACTTTCTCGTAGAGGCTTGCTCTTACCTGCCAGTCTTCCCAAAGTTGTTCCTGTTGTTGTGAAGGTGGTATTTACGGTTGATGTAACTATTTCCATAGGCTTATGAATTGTAGGATTTGGGGCTTTAAACTATTTGGTTTTTGCTGCTTATAATTATTTATTTGTTCAAATTACTTTATTTATTTTGAAATCTATACCTGAAACCAGGGGTGTTGTTGACATCATTTTTGAGATAAATGCGACATGACAGTGGGAATAATAAGCATATTTTTTTTATTAGGCACTGCATTACGATGTTCGGAGAGGTCCGCATAGTGTCGGGTCTAATGTACGTGATGCTGCTGCATATGTATGCTGGGCATTTGGACGTGCATATTATCACACAGATATGAGGAGCATATTAGAGGAGCTTGCTCCGCACCTCTTAACAGTGGCATGCTACGACCGTGAGGTCCGTATATCTTTTACGCCCTTCTTATGGCACACTTTATTTTAGAACGTTTCTCTCCTTGTAAATGGAATGGTTAACTGACATGTGATAATTAGGTCAACTGCAGAAGAGCAGCAGCAGCTGCTTTCCAGGAGAATGTTGGACGACAGGGAAATTATCCGCATGGCATTGACATTGTGAATACTGCTGATTTTTTTTCACTTTCTTCTCGAGCAAACTCTTATCTTCATGTTGCCATTTCCGTCGCTCAATACGAAGGATATCTTATTCCATTTGTGAGTGACCTGCTGGATAGAAAAATTTGTCACTGGGTATGCTCCAATTAAATCTCTCTCTCTACTGCTACCTTATTGACCCTAATTTTCCTTGTATATGTATTGTATATTTAAAAAAATTGTGACATAATGATTATGTGTTTTTTAAAAAAAAAGTGTGAAAAGACAAACAAACATACCATAATACTCACACACACACAAAAAGGGTATTTCAGTAATCCGCTCGAGGAAGGGTTCTTTGTAGGGAAAGGGTATTATGATCTCCGTCCTTGTAGGAAAAATTCTCCGTTCATATTGCCTCCAATAGTCAAATGGGGTAGTACCGTGGAGATCCTTGCTTACAGGTATCGGCTTCCCTAGAAGAGATGGTAGAGGTATTCCTCAATAGGATTTTTTCTATTCACGTGTTAATTAATATGAGTTATGTTCGATTACCGAGGGAAATCACACACATCCAAGTTTCTCCTTTGAGTTCATACAATCGCTGCCCCGCTTTTCTCTATTGGTGGTCCAGTTTTTTAATCCTGACCAATTTGAGACCATTCTTGTAGCTTTACTTACCAGTAGTGTGTGACTCTGTAGGATTATAGAACTATCAACTTGTCACTCATATGTCGTGTCTTGAAAAGAACAAAAAGAATGCTTTCATTGGACATAATTTCACTTGAGCTCTTTTGCAAGGTTCTGATCATTTTCAAATGGCACAACACTTCATCAAAACTTTCCCGACAATGTGGCTCACAACAGTTCACCGGCTCCACTGGTAACAGAGGAGGTTCATTTAGCGGTGGAGGTTTTTAGCTCTTAAGTTAACATGGCTAAATAGGATGGTCTAAGTTTTTAAGTTTGATTATTTTCAACTGTTTGTTACTTTTTAATCTAATGATTTGTTGTCATCTTGTTTACTTTTTTCGGCATAACTTATTTTTATTCTGGTATTTACCAACAGTTTTTGGTTATTTTTGTTCCTTCCCAATAATCCCAATTTTCGTGATATATTCTGAGAGAATTGAGGTGGAAATTACGTCTTCAGGATAAAAGCTTGAGAGAACTTGCTGCAGAGGCCCTTTCTTTTCTTGTAAAGTACGATCCTCAGTATTTTGCGACTGCTGTAATGGAGAAGTTAATTCCTTGTACTCTTTCATCTGATTTGTGCATGCGCCAGGGTGCAACATTGGCAACTGGGGAACTTGTTTTCGCATTACATCAATGCAATTATGTTCTTCCCTCAGGTTGTCACTTAACTTTTGATTATGCTGTTTCCTGTTAGTCATGAAAGTGAAACAAGTTTATTCTATAAAAAAAAAAAAACCAGGCAGTTAGCCTTGCATGCCTTGTCTATAATTTAAGCTTGTGTTCTGAAATCGAAGAGACTATTCCTTGTAGTGCAACCAATACAGTTTCATATTCACATGTTGCTGTGAAACTAAATTGTTTCTTCAGCTTATGGAGCTTTAAACAACTTGGATAACCCACGATATTAGAGATATTACATTCAAAATATATTGATTGGCCAGACTCGCTCTGTTTTAATAATTGTCTATGTTGGGCCTGTGTTATGGGACAATGAAACTCTGGGCTAGGCTTATACTAATATACACTTGGAACGTTAGTCTTATATTATGAATATAAGTACAGAAACTGTTCGGAATAGCGACAGCAGCGATATTTTCATTTGTTCTATCTACCCTACTTCTTATCATTTGTAAAGTACTAAAGATGCTGATTTCCTATCCGTTTTAGTTTTCTTTCATTGTCTAACTTATATGATGTTGAAGGGGAATATCATTTATTTCAAACAAAATATTTTTTTAGAAGAAACCTATGAAATAGAATTGCTGGAATAATTTAACTTTATTCCTTAACTTGAGAAGAAAATTAATTATATTTAAGTTTATTAAATTTATCTTACCAACTAATGATCATGGTAAAACATATCTTTATTGAAGTTAATTATTATTTTTAAAATATTTAGGATGTTAGCTGAACTGACATTTTTGAAAATGTCAATGGCAGATAAACAGAGAACTCTTGCAAACGTCGTTCCTGCTATTGAAAAAGCACGTCTTTATCGTGGAAAGGGAGGAGAAATAATGCGTGCAGCTGTTTCTCGATTTATTGAACGCATCTCCATATCTAAAGTGGCATTATCAGAAAAGATAAAGAAAAGCTTACTCGAAACTCTAAATGAGAATTTGAGGCATCCTAATTCTCAGATACAGGTTCTATTCTATCCCTTTGACACCAGAAATTTGCATCATTATTTACTGTATCTGACATGTGAAACACTCTTTTAACGTACAGAATGTTGCTGTTAAAGGCCTGGAACATTTCATCCGTGCTTACTTACTAGATTTAGATGATAAAGGTACTAGTGATTTGATAGCGAAGTACCTCAACATGTTGACTGATCCAAATGCCGCTGTAAGGAGAGGATCTGCATTGGCAATAGGTGTCTTCCCAAATGAGTTATTAACCAGTCAATGGAGAAATGTGCTTTTGAAGCTTTGTGGCTGTTGTAAAATTGAGGTAATTTATGCAGTTGCAAATATTACATCTATACTATCTAAAGTTCAATTCTTGTGTTACCAATACACTTTCCTATGGCAGGAAAACCTTGAGGAAAGAGATGCTGAAGCACGAGTAAATGCTGTCAAAGGGCTTGTATCAGTATGTGAAACATTAGTTAGTGGAAGAGAGAATACTGCCACCTCTTTAACCGAGAATGATTTTTCTCTGTTTATTTTTATAAAGAATGAGGTGATGACAAGTTTATTTGAAGCTCTTGATGACTATTCTGTTGACAACAGAGGTGATGTAGGTTCTTGGGTTCGTGAGGCTGCATTACATGGCCTTGAAAAGTGTACGTATATGCTCTGTAGGATTGGCAGGTCAGCTTGCTTGTCTAGAAAATCAGATGGAAATGAAATTGAATCCGCAGTGCAGCCTTTGACTGATAATATGTTTAAGAACAATGCGGAGCTTTTTTTATTCGATGAAAATCTTGCTACCAATTTAGTTGGAGGGATTTGTAAGCAAGCTGTGGAGAAGATGGATAAGTTGAGAGAAATAGCAGCAAATGTTCTCTACAGAATTTTGTACAATCAGATTATTTATATTCCATATATACCTTTCCGAGAGAAGTTAGAAGAAATCATTCGGGAGGAAGCAGATGCAAAATGGGCTGTAAGTTTATAGATTTTTCATCCTTTCTTGAAGTTGATGGTATAACTTTTTTATTGAGATAGAATGCTATTTTATTGCAGGTTCGTTCTTACACTTACCCACACATCATACAGCTGCTTCAATTTGGTTGTTATAGCAGATATGTGCTATCAGGTTTAGTCATATCTATTGGTGATTTGTCAGGTTCTTTGAAGAGGGTATCACTCTCGGCACTGTTAGAGTATTTAAAAGGGGTTGAATTTGAAGACTCTAATACAATAACGCTCAGGGAGTATATGCTGTCAGCTGACATCCTGTGGGTTCTCCAACAATACAGGAAATGCGATAGAGTCATCGTACCCACTTTAAAGGTATTGCCTTTCCTAAGCAGTGCTTTAGCTTTATTATTCTTGGTTTGGTTAATGGCACATTCAAAAGATCTGGTACTATTTTATACCTTTTTGTTATCTCTTTTTTATTTTCTACTTGCCCCCATAATTTGCTATAGTCGGTTAGCTACAAGGTAAGACTTGTCCATAGGTCGTAGTTGAAGGATCTGCTTTCAAAAAATACCTTATCATGTTTTGAGCTCATAGAGTCCTGGTCAGCACTCTCTTTAACCCCAATCATTAATATTTTTTTTAATTTTTTATTTAAATCAAATGTTGGCTTATGTCCTTTTTGTTGTATATACAATAATAGTTGTTGCATACTTCCTCTGTTATGAAATGTAAATCTATACATGTTATTAAATTTGTTCCGAGTATAATATGGAACTCTCTCATATATTTATGTTCTTATGTTTTTTTTTTCATGGAACAAACTTATGATCTTATGTTGTATTTCAGACTATTGAGAGTCTGCTCAGCAAAAAGATATTCCTTAATATGGAGGTTAGTCCTGCTTCTCTGTTTTCTATTTTTCATTTTTCCTGTTAGGTGTTCGCAGTGCGGATTGGTTCGATTTTAAGACTAAAAGTCATCCAAACCGTAGGATAAAAAAGTATGTGGTTTGGTTTGGGTTGGTTCGGTTGCGGTTTTTTAAGAGGCAATACAATTTTTTGTTTCTAACATTAAAATGAAGTTAAAAACAACTTATTTCCATTTATGTTTCAAATTTCATTCAACGTTATAATTTTATTTTCATCCAACAATGTTGTCATCAACATAGACCAAATAAAAACAATGTTGTCATCAACATAGACCAGATAAAAAACATGGACCAAAAAGTAACTCTCTCCGGTAAGAAATGCAAAAGGTTTGGTTGTTGTTACATAAAAGGGCAATATCCAAAATTGTAGTAACTCTGACAAATTTAATTCCATTTTTCTTAGGTAAAGTAGTTCTTATAATACTACTTGTAATAACTAGCAAAATACCCATGTATTCACGTGGGTCACGTGTTGTTGATTATCACATTAAAATAGATATTATAGTATAGTATTAAAATATTAAAAGTTCAAGTGAAATTATTCAAATATATCATTTTCTTTTATACTTTAAAGTAAAACATTCATACTCACCAAAGAATTGTTGATTAAACCATTTAGGAGAATGCTAAAAAGTGCCCTCAGGACATTGGTTAAGCAACCAAAACAAGTATCTTTTTATAAAAAGTGATGTAATTATTACTTAATAAAATGTCAAAACTTATATTTTCAAGACAAATTTTTTATTTATAGTTTCTTTAACTATTGCCCTGAGGGCGCTGGTTAGCAAGACCCAACTATTTAATGACGCAGAATTATATAAGCTGAACTTGGACTAAGCACACATCTAGATACTTTTTAATTTCAACAACAATGTACACATCCAGATATTTACGAAGAGGGAAAACCGCTAACAATGCTTAATGCTACTATTTTACCCTTCATTTCTTATTATGTTCTGTTCGCGCTTTCTATTTTGGGTTGCCATGAGCACATTGTATGTACATAGTTCCCCCTGCCATCCAGATGACTCATATACTGTTTGAGCCATTTTTACTATTTACAAATATGAGATGAGATGTGGGTGTCTGTTGATTTTATCGCGAGAACACATTTGATTTATACGTTGTAATTTCAGGATCATACTCCAACTTTTTGTGCTGCTGTTTTGGATTCTCTGGCAATAGAATTAAAGGGATCAAAAGACTTCTCCAAGTTGAATGCTGGTATTGCAATACTTGGTTATATAGCTTCAATACCAGAGCCAATCCATACGAGAGCCTTCTCTCAACTTCTCACCTTTCTTGTTCATCCGTACCCTAAGGTGATTCTTAAATATTCATCAGCATATGATTTACGATTTGGCATTTTTTTTTTTTTTTTGCATAAAAGTAATCACTTGAAAAACAGATAGGGTTTTGTTCACAATTTACTCTTTTTGCTTGCTTTGTGGCTTCTCATACTTCAGTTTACTTTGTTTTCTCTCCTGTTAACCAGATTCGAAAAGCCTCAGCTGAACATGTCTACCTTGTCCTCCTGCAAAATGGAAATCTTGTGGATGAAAACAAGATTGAGAGAGCACTTGAAATTATTTCTACGACTTGCTGGGATGACAACATGGGTGTGACAAAACATCAAAGATTGGAATTGTTTGAATTGGTTGGTTTGGAGGTGGGATCATCTGTCAAGAACGGTGATGGAACAGCAAGGAAAACCAATGCTAAGAAGCCCAAAGATTTAGATGAAAATGCATCATATTCCTCATTAGTTGAGTCATCTGGGTTTTGATTTTAACTTGTGCAAACCTAGATTTAGCTTGTGGGTGAACGTATGACCAACGTGATAAAATTAAATCAATTAAGATTGTGCTTTTTTCTGTGGAAGAAATTAAGATTGATCTTAAGTGAATTGATTAGAGTATCTTTTTTCCAGTTGTAAAAAAAATGATTTTGATATTAAAAAATGTAAAAATTAGTTAATTTATAGATATTTTCAAAAGCAGTCGTGTTTGTTTATTATCATAATAAAAATTATTCTTTTAAAAAATAAATTAGTTATCAAAAATGATTTTGCGGAGAAGTTATTCAAAACTTGTCATTTCGGTGGTTGATTCAAATGAATACGAATAAAATATGATATCATATTTTTACATTTGGTCTAACTTCTCGCATAAAATAGACTTGTAGGACAATAGATGCCACTTTTCAAAATCAGTTGCATAATATAACTCTTGTAAATATGATTTTTTAATTTTTTTTACAATAGTTAGTGTGATTTATCATAAGTTTAGTTATTTGGGGTGATCAGGTTTCTGACGAATAACAATCTGTCGAGAAGCGAAATAGGTTAGGGGTTGCCTGCAAGCACTCTGACGCTCAATGACCTATTTATATAACCAATGATATAATTGTCGGGGGTAGCCGTTGATGTATGATTAGGTATTGATGTCGAACTCAACAATCATTGCAGTGCATTTATGTTTATGTCTGAAGACATTATGGATCTGCGGGAAACCTAAGCCTTATGTATTGAGCAAACATGGCGCATCAAAATGATTTTGTATGATGTACATACAAAGATGATGCACCGAAATGAACATACAACAATTGTGCCGAAATGAACATACAATTGTGTTTAGTGAAGTGCTTGAGAAGGATGATTTAGAAAGCCAAGTCATGTGTTGAACATTCATTGAAGGTACCTATGTTCGACCATAATAGTCGAGAAGAGATTGTATCCATATAAAGTTTTATGGCGGATGATATGTATATTGAGCAAAAGACCTTTGTTGTTTTGATAACTTTGTAAGAAGATGAAGTTTTGCTGACGAGAATATGATGAGCATGTTGTGAAGATAATGTATATAGAACCTTATTCGCTATGGTTACGGTCGAGCAAGAGCACTTTAGTTCGTTTCTCGGATGACCTTATAACAAAACTGGAATACACATGGAAAAATCGTGACGATGTGATGAGTCTCGTTGTTTGGGACAACTATCAAATTGAAGCATTTAGGCTATGTTTGGATTGATGGAATGTGATGGAGTGGGATGGAATGGAATGGTAACTAATTATGTCCCATTGTTTGGATTTATTAAAAATGAATGGAGTGGAATGGTACATAATCGAATTCATTCCATCAAATCCTTCAATATTCTTTCCCCTCCAATTTGGGATATATCCAATGGAATGGAACTTTATACTTAAAAATATTACTATTTTATCCCTATCCTAATACATCTTCCTCTCCAATTTGTTCATTCTCATGTTTCTTCTCTCGCTCGATGTATAAGAAAATAATCCTTCTTGCACTGTTACGAACAAGCATCCCTATCTTAATAACAAGGAGAGTACTACTCAATACAAACTAACATCCTTCTCCACTGTTACGAAAAAATCCATGATTAATCACTCTTACATAGATAAAAAGAGGGCACAATTATATGATAAAAATCCTCTCATTTGTCATGTTTACTATATCTTGACCCAAGTTTCTGCTATGCTTATTGTTTTAGTTGAATCTTTGCTATGTGTGTCTTTTTATGTGTCTATTCTTTTTTATTTTGCTCTAAGGTGTTTCTTTTTTATTTTTCTCCTGATTTGGTGAATTTTTTTAGTGTTGAGAAAAAATAAACTTTCCCAATTTCTTGCATCAGTGTACTCTATATATTTTGTTGTCTTAATTGGGTAGTTTTTTATTCCATTTCTTTTGAAGAAAAAAAAAGATTTTAGTAATGTTTTTTTTCTTTACATAATAATAGTATTTTCTAAATAAGGGTAAAAATAAAATTAAAAAATTATAACTTGTTCCATTCCGTCCACTTTCCAAACAATGGATGGAAACATTTCACAACATATCCAAACAATGGAATGGAATCTTTGATCCATTCCATTCTGCTCCGTTCCACTCCACTCCATTCCGCTCTGCTCCGTTTTATTCCATCAATACAAACAGAGCCTATGTTGATGAGATTGTTCAAATACAATTGATAGTCAATCATATATGTTTGAATTTGTGAGCTGTATGATTAACATATATATATGAAATGAAATCAAATTCCATACTTGTGTGTGTTTGGATGTTTAATTTTGATAGCAGGATCCGTTTTGTTGGAGTGGTATTAGGCATGCGTTTTACTTTAGAATTGCGGTTGTGCCATATTGGCAAGGAGCTCCTAGAGAGAGACTAATTTTAGTCATCATACATAAATTTGGAGCTGTTTTTTTTTTTTTTTTTAAGCTTGCAACCGTTTAGAGTAATAGATAGATAGATAACTCTATTTTATTTTATTTTATTACACAGATAACTCAATTTTTACTTTAATAAACTACTCCATCCATCTAATACAAATTATAATAGTCGATCATTTCACAAAGAATTAAAGAGAAGTTATAAATGAAGGAAAGAAAATACAAATTTATTAAAAAAAACAGAGAATACTAATTTTACCAAATTAAACTAATGAATATATTTTATTTATTTATTGTCATGTATCTTGAAAGTTATTGTCGGATGTTTTGTCTTGACTGGACATTAGTTGTGCTTTGTTGAAAAACAATTCTAGTCATGTTACTTAATTTATAGGTTTGGTTTACCATGAGAAGAAAATGTAAATGGTTTTCGATAATCAAATTGTTTTTGGTAATCAAGATATGCTTAAAGGTCCTCTTGTTAATTTGGTGAAACTTTTGGTGTTGTCTTGGATTAAAAATAAAACAAAGGGGTTCTCTTACACTTTATTTATATGTCTTTTGATGTTAATAATTTTCCACAATTTTATGTATTATAGTATGAGTCAAGGTTCAATCATGACCTTTTCTCTTATGCTAATAATGTATAACCTTTAATGTTAAGCATGTTCCCAGTCTTGAGTTTTGCAGCATGCTCAGTTATGTGTGCTAGCTCCCTAACCATGTCAACCAAGTTGAGATCTACTCTTCTGCTCTGGTCTTAAGGGCACTCTTCTCATAAGCTAGCTCGGAACAACATCAATGTTAGTTCTACGGGGACCTTAATGTCTGATACATAAACTAGCCTGAACGGTGTCTAATTCCTATAGGATTGGAGTGTAGTATGATATGCCTAGAAGACTATTTTAAGCTCATCGACCCACTCATTTTTTAGACTGCTATAGCCGCTTCCTTAAGCCCGTTTATTTGGGGATGTTCAATCGAGGAGAACTTCAATTGTATCATGAGTTCATCATAGAAATCTTGGAACATTTGACTGACAAATTTGACTTATGTTATCTGTTATGGTGGTGTGGGGAAGCATGTGGTGGCAAATGGCGTTTTTCCAGATATACTTACGCATCCTTTTCAATTAACAGTGGACAAGGACTCTGCTTTTATCCATTTAGAAAAAGAATCAATGGCAACAACTATAAATTTCAACTGGCACATAGTTTTGGGAAAATGCTCAAGTATATCGAGCCCCTAAGTGTTGAAATGCTAAGTTGTAACAATGGACAGGACGATGTGATTGATTTGCAAATCTTTGGCATTTGTCATATTTCTGGAAAGTATCCATGCAATATGCCTGCAAGGTAGGCTAATAATACAGTGATCTAATGACTTTCGCTGCCAACAACCAAGCTTCACAATGGTTGCCACAAATTCCTTCATGTATCTCGTTCATCTCATATTTTGCTTCATGTTAATGGTTGAGAGAATTCTCTTCTACATAATTTATCAGCAATGACAATATAGTGTGGTGCAGATTGCATGATTTCATGAACAAGCTCCTCGTCTTCATCGAGTGTCCCGTTCGAAAGGTAATCTCATATTTCATTGATCCTAGTTGGACCAGCTGGTACGACACATACATCTATCTTAGAAATGGACAGGGTTTTTAGAGTTTGAAAAACATTGACTTGTGTTGTCCAAAGGGTTTCATGCTCGCTAACTTCACCAATTTGTTCGCTTTGGTGTTCTCACCTCGAGGAATATGTCTAACGAAAACCTCAACATATTTTAGCATAAGTTATCTTACCTTTTCCATATATTTAACTAAGAGTTCCTCATTTGCTTGATATTATCCACTGATATGATTGACTATGAATTGGGATTCATTGTTGACTTGAAGGCGAGAAATTCCCATTTCTCAAGCTTAATTAAGGTCATGGATAAACACGGTGTACTCTGGCCATATTTTTGCTACTTTTGAAGTTGACCATCAAGGTCTAATGAATGTTAAGGCCTCCAGGTTCCTCTAAGATAATTCCGGCTCCATGTCCATTCACATTGGATGAGCCATTGAATAACAAAGGCTATAGATCCTTGTTCGAATGGTGTGTTAGTTCAACAACGAAGTCAGCTAATACTTGAGATTTGATAGCTTCCTGTGGTCGGAAATCAATCCAAAATTTCGAGAGCTCCACCAACCAAGTAACCTTCCTACCTAACAACTTAGGATTATGGAGGATCTTCTTAATTGGAAAGTCTGTCTTCATTATGATATGATAAGACTGGAAATAGTGTTGTAACCTTTGAGCCGTAATGACTAAGGAAAATGCTAGCTTTTCCGATTTCTGGTATGGTGCTTACGCTCCTTGCAACAATTTCCTAACAAAGGACACAAGGTATTGGGTTCCCTCTCTTTCTTTGACCAAAGCTGAGCTAATTGTGAGATTTGTGCATGCTAAGTGCGGGTTTAGCCGCGCACAAGGAGTGGGTCTCGTCAACACCAGTGATGGAAAGAATTTTTTTCAGCTCAGTAGATGCTTACTCACATTGTGTTGTCCATTGAAATCGTTCTGTCTTTTTCAAAACTTGATAAAATGGCAAGGACCTATATGCTGATTTGGAAAGAAATTAAGACAGAGATGCAATGAAACCTTCTAGTTGTTGGAATTCTTTAATTGATCTTGGGTTGTGCATCTCCAAAATAGCTTCACACTTGTCATGATTTTTATTGCTTGACTTTGTAACATCAAGAAACAACGTTTGAATTTCATATGAGACAATTTTAATTTGGTCACTGGTGCTGCTGTTATTAATAAAAAAATTCCTTTACTAATTTTTTTTAAGAGAAATGATATTTGAACGTCCATTTTGTGACAACTTTTGCTACAACTTTCTCTCTCATACTCACATTATTTTTTACTTTATCTTTCTATTGCTTTGATTTTCGTGCAATACCTATTTTTTCTTTGCAAATTATGGTTGTCCCTATAAGTTGTCAATTAAAAGTTGTTCAAATAACACTTCTCTTCTTTTAAAATGTATGATTGTTTTGTTGCTTATATTGGAGATCGAAATATTAATCATTATGATTGATGTATTATCAGTGTAAAAAATTGATGGATGGAAACTAATGCAAAATAAATTAGTCATAGATGAATGGTGGAATTGACATATTAAAATTTGGAGTATTTTGTATGAATATGAACGAATTATTCATCATGAGAAAAGAGTAGTGTTGTTTTATTTTGATAAAAAAAGTTAGATGCAGGGTGCACCTCAAAATTTAAAGAGCGCTTATATATGTATTTAGAGATCATTCGATAAAGAGGCTTTCACATTAACAATCGAAGTTGAACCTACAATATACTAAGGGATAAAAAGTTGGGTTATCTATTTATTAGGGATAAAAAAAAATTGACAAAATTTATTAAGATAATTGATATGGACTAATATTAGAGTAATATATTTGTAAAACTGTTTGGTGAAACTTCTGTGACAACTTCTTTTTAATTGTTTTTTTTTTTTTTGTCAAAAACAATAGAGAGTAAGATTATAATATGAGTATGAAAGAAAATTGGGCCCCGCGTCCTTCTCGTATGTTGAAATGTTGGCAAGACATGCCGGGTTATAACTAGTTTGTGTCTGATAAATGGAAATCCTTTAATGTTGAAGGGTGGGGCGGCTTTGTTTTCAAGGAGAAGCTTAAGTTGATAAAATCGGCTTTGAAGGAATGGCATTTGTCTCATTATAATAACATTCCGGCAAAGCTTGATTCTTTAAAGGCTAGGTTAGCTTGGTTAGACGATAGAGGTGAAGATGCATTGTTCTCGTCAGTTGAGATGGAGGAAATGTGTGATATCACACACGACATTCATTCCTTGTCTCGAGTGAACACTAGCATATGTTGGCAGCAGTCTAGGTTGCTTTAGCTTAAAGAAGGCGACGTAAATTCTAGATTCTTTCACACAGTTTTATCTAGTCGACGAAGACGCAACTCTATTGTTTCTTTTGTGGAGAACGGTAACATTGTGGAGGGGGTTCAGCTTATTCGAAATGCCATTTTTACACATTTCAGCAATCACTTCAAGAGGCAAAATGTAACTCGGCCAGGTGTTGGTAATTTGACATTCAAGACTTTATCGCATGTGGACGGGGGCGGTTTGGTTAAACCTTTTTCAGTTGATGAAGTTAAGGTTACGGTGTGGGATTGTGATAGTTTTAAGAGTCCTGGATCGGATGACGTCAATTTTGGTTTCATTAAGGAATTCTGGCAAATCTTGAAGGATGATATCACGCGCTTCATTACGGAGTTTCATTGGAACGGTAAATTGGCCCGAGGTATTAATACTACTTTTATAACTCTTATTCCAAAAGTTGAGAGTCCGCAGAAGTTGAATGATTTTCGGCCCATTTCCTTGGTGGGTTGTTTGTATAAAATTTTGGCAAAAGTTTTAGCTAACATGCTTAGATTGGTGGTGGGTAAGGTTATTTCAGAGACTCAATTAGCGTTTGTTAAAGATAGACAGATTCTAGATGGGGTTCTTATTGCTAATGAGGTAGTGGATGAAGCTCGAAAATTGAAAAAGGAGCTTCTCTTATTTAAAGTGGATTTTGAAAAGGCCTATGACTATGTTGACTGGAAATATCTGGATGAGGTTATTATCAGAATGTCTTTTTCGATTTTATGGCGGAAATGGATAAAAGAATGTGTGTCTACAGCTACGACGTCAGTATTGGTGAATGGCAACCGTACTGACGAGTTTCCTTTGGTGAGGGGCCTTCGTCAAGGGGATCCACTCTCTCCTTTTTATATTTTTTTTGGCTGTTAAGGGGCTGAATATTATGATGACTGAGATGGTGAATGCCAACATTTTTTAGGGGTATGCGGTAGGTGCGAGTAATGCAGTGGTTGTTTCCCACCTTCAGTTTGCGGATGATACTTTGTTGTTGGGTGTTACGAGTTGGGCAAATGTTCGTACTCTAAGAGTGGTTATGTTGTTGTTTGAGGCTATGTTTGGGCCGAAGGTTAATTTTAATAAAAGCATGTTGGTTGGGGTAAACATCTCTGAGTCCTGGATGGTTGAGGTAGCATTTATTCTGAATTGTAGAGTGGGAAAGGTGCCTTATTTGTACTTGGGTCTTTCTATTGGGTGTGATCCTCGTAGGTTAGCGTTCTGGGACCTTGTGTTGCATACCATAAAGTCTAGACTGTCGGCGTGGAAAAGTTGTTTCCTTTCTTTTGGGGGTCGTTTGACTCTTCTAAAATCTGTCATGACCTCTCTTCCTGTCTATGCCCTTTCCTTTTTCAAAGCTCCGTCAGGTATAATCTCTTCCATTGATTCTTTATTTTTATTTTTATTTTGGGGGAGGGGGGGAAGTGAGGATCTCAGAAAAATTCATTGGATTGGTTGGAATACTATTTGTCTCTGAAAGGAGGATGGAGGTTTGGGGGTTAGGCGGTTGAAGGAGTTTAATTTATCTCTGTTAAGAAAGTGAAGTTGGAGGATGTTAGTTGATAGAGGAGGTTTTTGGTATAGGGTGTTGCCTGCTAGGTGGTGAGGAGGCAAGGAGGTTGGGGGTCGGAGTGGTTCTTATTGGTGGAGGGAGGTGGCGAAGATCAGGGATGGGGTAGGCGACGAGGGGAATGTTGGTTTGCGGAGATGGTGTCGCGTAAGGTAAGGGATGGGCAACCACTTTGTTTTGGTATGATCGGTGGTTAGGAGATGTTCCATTTTGTCAGAGGTTTAGCCGTTTGTTCAACTTAGCAAAGAACAAGTTGCTTTCAGTTGCATCTATGTTCTCTCTAGGTTGGGAGGAGGGGGAAGGTGCGTGGCAGTGGAGGAGGAGACTGTGGGCGTGGGAGGATGAGATGTTAGCGGACTGTAGGAGTTTACTTTCTAATGTTATTTTGTAGCCTAATGTTTCAGATATTTGGCAGTGGCACCCTGACTTTGCTCAGGTTATCAGTTACTTACTTCACAGGAACACCGTGTGTTGGATGCTTCAGAGAAACTCATTTGGCATTCTCATGTGCCAATGAAGGTGTCTATTTTAGCTTGGCGTTTACTTCGGGACAGGTTGCCAACAAAAATCAATTTATACAACTGTGGAATAATAACAGATGCGGACATTTCTTGCGTGGCGGGTTGCGGACAAGTTGAAACTGCTCATCACTTGTTTCTGCTTTGTGACACGTTCGGATCTTTATGGCAACACGTTCGGGCCTGGCTAGGTTTTTCAGATGTAGATCAACAAACTCTCGGTGATCACTTTCTCCAATGCACAAACTACTTAGGTGGCATGAAGACTAGGCAATCATTTCTACAACTAATTTGCCTCCTCTGTGTTTGGCTTATTTGGAAAGAACGTAACAATAAATTATTTAATAATATCTACACTCTATTGCGGAGCTTGTGGAAAAGGTTAAGTTTCATTCTTATCGGTGGTTGGTTGCGTGCTAATAATGTCGCTTTTGTTTATGGTTGTCAGTCGTGGTGGTCCGACCCGTTGTTTTGTTTGGGTATCGGTCAATGCTTGCTTTTTGTTATTGCAGTTGACTGACAGACTCGTTGTATTTTGAGCGTCCTCTTTAGTATGTCTTGTGCTAAAGAGGCGCCTTGGGTTTGGTGGATATATACCATTTTAACTTCTTCAAAAAAAATATAAGTATGAAAGATAATAGTTCAAAAGTTATCATAAAATAATTGTACGAATATCATTTCTCTATATTTATGATGTATATTTTTTTTTATTGTGAATTATGTATTTATGAATATGATGTATTCCAACACCGTATGGAAAAATGATGTTTTCATAAAATAAAATAAAAACGAAAAAAAAAACTTATTCCAACACTGTATAAAGTAATGCAAAATACTTTTATGCAATGATGAATTTGGCATGATTAATCGTGGAAACTTTTATTCCAACACTGGAAGTTGATTTTTTGAAGGAATTTGGGAAGCTGATTGATTGACATCCGAAAATGGACCTAAAAAATTTCAATTAGACACTACACGATATGAATTATTTGGCTTAAGAAAATGGAAAATGTTACATGAACACCCTTTAATCATACACCCCATGCACTAGAGACATTTTGGTAAATTTATCTCACAACCACACTTTCTCTTTCATCTTCTCCCCCTCTTCCTTGCCACATGTCAGGATTTTGTATAGGTGTAAGAGGTGTATTGCCACATGGGAGCAATGATAGGTAGACACCCTTAATCTCCTTTACACCACTCTGAAAAAATTTCAGTTAACCAAATATATGGTTTGTGTGACCACATTTTTTTAGTTGCGTAACCACTATTTTTCCAGAATTCATTTGGTAAACTAAGTGGAAAAATAGTGGTCACGCGCATTTTAGTTGTGTGGCCACATTTTTCAACTTCTAAATAGTGGTCACGCAACTGAAAAAATGTGGTGACACAAACCATATATTTGGTTAACTTAAATTTTCGAGAGTGGTACAAATGAGTGTACAGATTAAGGGTGTTTACCAATCTTTATTCTATTCACATTATGTTCTTACTCTCTTACTTTCTTTCTCTCTATTGTTTTTGAGTAATGATATTTGTACAACTATTTGCGACAACTTTTGTGACAACCTTCTTGTTCTCTTTTCTTATTGATCAAAAATAATAGAGAGAGAATAAAACCATAATTTAAGTATGAGAGAGAAAATTGTTTATAAATTGTCACACAATAGATGTTTAAATATGAAGAAAAAAAAAGTTGTAATAAAAGTTGTTATCAAATGGTTGTTCAAATATCGTTACTTTAAAACAAAACAACCTGGATGGTATATATAAGTCACACATCCGCTTAAATATTTTTTTTGTTAAATCAATAATTGCATTTTGAGTGGAAATTATCTGTGCCAGACATTCTTTGTTTTATATACAAAGAGAAGAAACTATATCCCCTCCAGCTAGCTCTCTATATAAGACATCTTATTTGCTTATTATTGGCTAGCTAAATTATATTTTGTGTGTGTGTGTGTTGTGTTTATCAAATAGCTATCTAGGCACTATGATTTTATTGGAGGGACATATATGCATGGGGTTTGTTTTCTTTGTACTTGGTTTCTGGCACCTCTTCAACCAACTCAAACTCCACTTTGTTTGTTCTTCCAACACATCATTACCCTTTTGGTTTCCCACCAAAATAAGTAGATACTTAGAGCTTTATTTCATTGTCGCAAGTTGCGGAATCTTCTCAGCCGCAGAAATCTTCGAAGCTTCTAGTCATGGAACCATTCCTACCAACCATATCCACCAAGTTGAACACTCTTCCATCACTGTGTCTTTCTTAATATATGCTACCTTTGCCATAATTCTTGATACAAAAAAATCAACTATTACTGAAAAAACTCATTATCAACTTACCCTTTTGCTAGCAGCTATAGCATTTGGACAAGAATTTCTTCTTTTCCATCTTCATTCAAGAAGTCACATGGGGATAGAAGGACAATACCATTATTGTTTGCAAGTTTTGATTTTGATAGGTTTTGTTACAACCCTTATGGGAATTGGTTTTCCAAAGAGTTTTTTGGTATGTTTTGTGCGTTCTGTTAGCATGATCTTCCAAGGTTTGTTCATTATGTTCATGGGTTTAGTGCTTTCTATACCTGGTTATCAACCCAAAGGTTGCTTCTTGGAATATGAAGGAGATCAACTTATGATTAGGTGCAATGATGAAAATGCTATGCATCGTGCTGTTTCATTGGTGAATCTTCAATTCAGCTGGTTCTTGATTGGAGTCACTGTTTTTGTAGTGTCTTTCTACTTGATTATGGCTATGAGTTATGGCGAAAAAGTGGAGTGTGATTCACTCATGAAGGAGGAACAGGACGGTGAAGACGATGGCTCAAAAAATTTCGATGTTGAGTCACATATCCAGATGATCACTACTAGAATGGAAGAGAAAATTTGAAGATATTTGTGAAATTAATAAATGTTTTACTACTTATGTGTTTGTACATCAGCTAGTTTTTTATGTATTTTTGACAGACTTATTGTATTTTTCGTGATTGTGTTTTGACGCCTTATGCTGATGTACCTGCGTTTGTCAGTGTTAATATAATTCATTTTAACTTGTTAAAAAAAATGTTTTACCAGTGACAATAAAAGTATTGCTTAAATTCTACTTGTTTGTTGTAGTAAAAGTATATAAATAAATTAGGGAGTATTGGAAGCATACTAACTTATGGTAAATAAGGAGTTTGGATCTTTGACTCCTCTATAATGAGAATATGATGTGAATAATGAGAAATGATGAAGAGAGAAAAGAAAATTAAGAGGGATATCAAGGTGATGTAGGGAATGTAGAAAGAGATATGGACCAGATGATCTAGATTCATTGGTTCGATTGTAATCGTATAAACATGTGTGTTTCATTTTTTATGTACTATTGATATAATAAACTATGTAATAATGAAATGTGTTATTAGAAAATTATTAATAAAAATATTCATGAACATATGATATATTTTTAGATATAATTTAATTTTAGGCGTATGTGTGTCTCTATATATATACAGCTTGCACTGATACCAATGTATTTTGTAGTTTTTTAGAGATTGGAACATTATTGTATAAGTTTATTCTAAAGTACTTTTAGATTGTGCAAAACAAAATATTTTTTGAGATTTTAAATACTAGTTCATGAAACTACACTGAATTGGACCCCTCGTATGCTTGCCTCTAAATCAAACCATCATCTATAAATGGGGATTCCACTTGTGTACCATTGAGGTACCAATAGTATATACCATTGGCCAATTAGAGTGTGCCACTTATCAATGTTACTTTATAAATGTTTTATTTGATATATTTTTCTAAAGGATGTGTCACGTGGTACATTCTAATTGGACAATGGTATATACCATTATGGTACACAAGTGTTATCCCTATAAATGGCATAAATGTATTCCCTTCAGATAGATTAATTTACCTTCTTAAAAAAAATGACACATATGTGATTAGAGAGTTTTTTTTATTAGAGAGCGTAGAAGTTTCTAAGAAACTATAAGAAAAAGATAAAATAGTAAGTAAAATAGTTTAAATAGAGAGTAAGTGCTTAAAGAGGTTTTTTTATTAGAGAGCTTAGAAACTTTAAAAAAAAATTAATGCAAATGATAAAATGGTAAATAAAATAATTTAAATGAAGAGTAGAATCAGAAACGAAAGAAAATCGGAAACAAAAAAATCCACCCAAATTGATATATCACTTTTATATATAGATAGATATCTTTTCATTGGATGGCCTCAGCTTACTGACACTATTTTCATTGGATGGAAGACACCCCAAGAGGGTTGGGTTAAACTCAATTGTGACAGGGCGCATAAAAGCTCAGTTAATCTCTCGAGATGCGGTGGCCTCCTCCGTGATAGCAGTGAAAATTGTTTGAATAGCTATGCTCGTAAGATAGGTTCATGCGACGCGTTACATGCAGAGATGTGGGGCATGTATATTGGTATGGATATGGCTCGGAGACAGAGAATCACACACTTGCAAGTGGAAAGCGACTCGCCACTTTTAGTTGACATGGTAACAGGGAAATATAACATCAATGAAAATGTTCCTACCTTGGTTCAGCGCATTCGTGACCTAAAAAATATGAGTTGGCATGTTCATATCAACCATACATGGCGTGAAGGAAACAGATCAGCAGATTGGTTAGCTAATTTTAGTCTATCTTTGGACACCTTTGATTTACAAATGATCGAGACTCCTCCTGGAGAGCTTCAACGTCTCCTTTTTTATGACATTTCTGGCGCTTGCATGCCTCGAAATGTTCGATTAAATGCTTAGTTTTCTTTTCCTTGGGCTCTGCCCTCTTTTTTTTTTAAAAAAAAGAAGAAGAAAGATAGATATCTTTTCAATGTCAGATTGAGTTTTATTTCTTTTAGTCTGATTTTTAGTAAGTTTTGTAAGAAATATAAGACTAGTAAAAGAAGGAACATAATAAGGTAAGTCGAAGAAGACAAATTTTCAACATTTTCCACGCTATAATAAACAAACAATACCTAATCATACTATTTTTTGGAAGCATTTCTACTTTTAAGAAATTCTCTAATCATACACCTTTGCGAAACTTCTAAGAAATTTTGATGTCAAAAGTACTCATACAATATTTTGTCTTCAAAGAAAATGTTAACAAAAATCAGTTCATTTATGAAAAAAAGAATTGTACATTTAGGATTTAATTATGCAGCTTATTGCTTCTTTGTTTTATCGACTGAAGAATTACACTAGTTCACACAATATGTGTTTATTTACCCCCCAAACCCTAAAATTTGGACGGATAACTATCAACATGGAAGTGTGGAATTTACCCCCTCTTATAGTGCATGATTTAATGCATCACGTCTCATTCATTTTTTATTACCTTCCTCTAAAGGCTTTTGGTTTCTTTTTATTTCTCATTGTACCTTAAAAAAAAGATCTAAACGTGCAATAACATTGCTCATACAAACAAGGCCGTTTTTACGAATCTGGAGGCTCGGTTCTGTAGGTGAAAAGAGACCCGTAATAAAATAAAAATGTATATTTTTTAAAGAAAAATGTTCAATTTAAATTTTTTAAAAGATAAATACAAGGTGCCGTATATAAGCGGTACACCAAATCACTACTGTATACACGAGGAACTTCAAACCACCCTCCCAAAAACACACCCACCTAACACTTAACAGTATTGTTGGACTATAATTTTTTATTTAGGCTCATGCTTTGGGGAGGCTCAGTTCCATTGAGCGGTTTGCACACCACAAGGTCCGGCTCTGCATACAAATAGAATGATACAATATGTTTGACGTTGTTAAGCGTTAAAGAAATCAAGTTATAAAATACATACTTCATGGTCAGACGTTGTTTTTGAAGGAAAAAAAAATAACGCTTAACAATTCAATTATTTTTCAAATTTAAATTTACGCTATAATTATAGCAAATTCGAAAACTAACAATATATTTCCTTGAAGATTTTTCTTTTACAAATATTCCTTTGTTAAAAAAATTAAATTCAAATTTAAATTTTAAAACATATAAACTGAATATTAAAAAATGAAATGTAAATAAAAAAATTATTTTTTGGTAAAAAGAGATAACTTTCATTAACCAAAAACAACTATTACAAACTACATGGAAACAAGAACCACAACAACAAAGAAACAAGAGCTAGCTTGTACGAAAACAAGAAATAGGCCACGACCTCACAATCTTAACATTAGGTTCTTTATCTGATTAATTTTCAAACCTCTAACATATACAATCTCTTTGATTTGGTGAAGGAGTTTGATGATGTTTCTGAAATATTCTGGCATTCCTTTCTTTCCAAATCATATGTTCAGTTAGACTTACTGTCGTTCTACTCAGTTATGCATATTGTTGTTCATGTTGCATTGACTTTGAATACATTGCATTACACCCTGCCAATTACTAGTATTAATTATTAGTTCATGTTACTCCTTTGCGTTGCACCTTTTCAAAGAGTCTCAAAAAACTCACAAGTGAAGATAAGATGTGAATGAGTTTCATTCTCCTTTTTGCACAAAGTGTACAATTGGGCATATTGTATTCCAAATTAACTCAATATCACAAGTTGGTAATCTACCACATATAGACACAAACAAACAATTTGAAGGAGCAAGGTTATTACATGTCATTTTCCTCCGACTAACCTTGACAAAATCACCTGTTAAATCATTATACATTCACTTAATTGAGAAGTAGTCTTGCTTCAAGACTAAATAAATTTAAATAACATAGAAATGAACAAATTAAATTGAAGTAGATATTATAATAGAAAAATGTAAATATATACAATAAAGTATAATAAGATTCCATAAAAAAAAAGTATGATAGACTGCTTAATCTTCGGTGTTCTCTCCTATACTCCTAGAATTCATTGTTCCTTTTCTTTTTCTTTTTTAAGGAAATTCATTATTGTTCCTTATAATATATTCCACTTTGGATTCTTAATAGGAAAGAAAAAAATAGTAAGAAATATAAGACCAGTAAAGGATCCTTAAAAAAAAAAAAGACCAGTAAAGGAGTACAATAATAAGGTAAATCGAAGAAAACAAATTTTCAACAGTTTTCCACGCTATAATAAACAAACAATACCTAATCATACTATTTTTTTTTAGTTTTACACCTTGCGAATCTTCTAAGAAATTTCGATGTCAAAAGTACTCATACAGTAATTTTTGTTTTTTTAAAGGTACTCATACAATATTTTACTTCAAAGATAATGCCAACAGAAATCATTTCATCTATGAAAAAGAAATTGAAAATTTTGGATTTAACTATGCAGCTTATTGCTTCTTTGTTTTACCGACTACATAAAAGAAGAATTACACTAGTTCACACAATATGTGTTTATTTACCCCCCAAACCCTAAAATTGGGATGGATAACTATCAACATGGAAATGTGGAATTTACCCCCTCCAAAACTGCATGATTTACTACGCATCACGACTCATTCATTTTATTTATAGGCTTTTGGTTTACCTTTTCTTCTTTTTCTTTCTTATTATACCTAAAAAAGATTTAAATGTGCAACAATAGAGCTCGTACAACCCCTAAAAAAAGAAAAAATAGAGCTCGTACAATATATATGTTTGATCACCCCTAACCCTAAATCAACTCCTGAAGTTTATTAAAAAAACAAAACTCCGTAAGATTATTAGGAATGTGTGACTAATCATAAGCCACAAATTTAAATTTTAGGTCCATCAATGTGCTCACTAGCATTGTCGTATCTTCAACTTTTGATGTCATTGTGAGGATCATTTTGATGAGTAATCTATAAATACATTTGTTAACGCTGGTTCAACCTTGAAAGTTTACCATAGAGTCCAACTTACCTAAACTTTCTCATAAAAAAATGTGCACTCACCAAATTTTACATCTTATAATGTAAGTTATCAGTATTTATGTCTTATTTATTTAATTACAAACGAGGTCAAACAAATTAAATTGCAAAAGAGCCCCCAAGATTTTAAGTGTATGTACCTATGAAAAGAGTAGAGCCCTTTCTTTAAATGGAAATAATCTATGTATATTCAAATGGAAAAAAATTTATGTATATGTTCTTTAAAAAAAAATCTATGTATATGATTTAGTTGCACCCAAATTTTGGGATCCATTGTGAAAGGCACACATGTGACGTACAATTCCCGTGCATATATGGCCATTAGCTTAAAATTTCCTTAAGGGAAAAGGCAACTTCTGAACTCAACTTTGCTCCATTGTTCCTTAACGTAAAATTTCAAACCTTGTACCTTGTGTGACACCCCACACAACAACCTTTTCCCTTGTGGAAGGAGGTTTCATGCCCTGTCCTTTGTGATCTCTCATATACGACGGACACTTGCATTCTATAATACCATATATATCCTCACCTCAACCAACTTCATCCCCATTATTTATAATTATATTCCGTCATAATATCTAGATACACAAAGAGCCAACTCTATAAATCATCTTATTTTAGAGTTTATCACTAACACATTAATTTCCTTTAGAGTTTGCTTAACATTGCCATTGGTGACACAAGGACGTTGACTAGCTAAATAATTCTTTTTCGTGCGTTGTGTTTTTACCTGATAGCTAGGCACTATGGAGGGACATGAAATTTTAGGGTTTGCTTTCTTTGTAATTGGTTTATGGCACCTTTTCAACAACATCAAGCTCCACTTTCTATGTTCTACTTTCAAGTCCTACACATCAACCCTATGGTTTCCCACCAAAATAAGTAGATACGTAGAGCTTCATCTCATCATGGCAAGTTGCATAATTTTCACAGCCATGGAACTCTTCATAGCTCCTCTTCATCACCAACCATTTGACCCTAATGATGGTACCATTCCCTCCAACCATCTCCACAACTTTGAACACTCTTCCATGGCTTTGTCTTTCTTAGTCTATGCTACATTTGCCATAATTCTTGATAGAAAATTAACAAGTATTAAATATCAAAATGAAATTACTCATTTGCTGGCAGCCATAGCATTTGCACAACAATTTCTTCTTATTCATCTTCATTCAAGGGATCACATGGGGATAGAAGGACAATACCATTATTTATTGCAAGTTTTGATTTTTATTTGTTTTGTGACAACCCTTATGGGAATTGGTTATCCAATGAGCTTCTTGGTGAGTTTTGTGCGTTCTGTTAGCATAACCTTCCAAGGTTCGTGGCTTATGTTCATGGGGCTCATGCTTTTTACACCTGGTTTTGAACCGAAAGGTTGCTTTACGAAACTTGAGGGAGATCAATATGTTGTTAAGTGCAGTGATGAAAAGGCTCTTCATCGTGCTGTAGCGTTGGTGAATCTTCAATTCAGCTGGTTCTTGATTGGAGTCACTGTTTTTGCTGTGTCCTTCTACTTGATTATGGCTATAAGTTATGGCGAAAAAGTAGAGTATGTTTCACTGATGATGAAGGAGGAACATTATCGTGAAGATTGCTTAAAAAATGTAGATGTTGAGTCCCAATGCCAAAAGATCACCACAGGCAAGCCAGAGCAAATCTGAATAACTTGGTGAAATTAATAAATGTTCTATTAGTGACAAAAGTTGTATTGCTTAAATTCTACTTGTTGCATAAAAAAAATATACTACAAAGTGTCTAGATTATTTGACATATCACGTGTATTTCAAGCTTACTTTTTTATTAGGGAGTATTCAAGCATACTTAATTATCGTTAACAATGAAAATCATTCCCAGGCAATCAGCCCGAAAATTGGATCCTCTACTCCTCTATGATAAGAATACAGAAAGAGAAATGGAGCAGAGGATCTAGATTTATCAATCCTATATATACATATATCATTTTTATTTATTATTATTGAACTAAATTTGTAATAATATAAAATTATTAATAAACGTAAAAAGAAAATTATCAATAAAATACTTATTAACATATGATATATTTCCTGATATAATATAGACGTGTCTATATATATATATATATATATATATATAAAGTGCTTGCACTGCTACTAAAGTATTTCATTTTACTTTTTTAGAGGTGCTACTAAAGTATTTCATAGTTTCTTAGATTTGGAACACTATTGCTTCTTTTTTCTTTCTTAGATTTGGAGCACTATTGTTTATGTTTTTTCTAAAATAATTTCAGGTTTTGTAAAAAAAATAATTTAGCGATTTCATATAATAAAACAGTTTCTTAAATTTCAGAGTACTATTGTATAATTCTAATATTCTCCACTATAAATAAATTCAAACACGGACGGATACATTCATTTCAACACATTTTAATTCCACAATCTAGTAGCAGTAAAGCTGTCAGATTTAAATGTGAGATGTATGCTTCACAGGTGATAATAATATGGAGCTGACACTTCGGTACAATATCAGTTACATTTGAATTTTGATTTGATTATTATACAAGTAAATGAGGTACCCTCAGTAACTATCAATATCTGTTTCTGGCGTCCGGAGGTAGTAACGCAGACAGTTCACCAAAACCTGAGATTGTTGTGCAAGTAATTAATTTCAGCAAAATGAGTGACCGATAAACAAATAATTAACTTGAGCAAAATGAGTATCCGATAAACAACAATTGAACTTCATTTTAAATTAACACAATAATCAGATAAATATGCAATTCCTAATTTTTATTCCATCATCAATCTATGAAACTATCTACACTCTGCAGCCTCTGATAAAGGATGATCAAACCAACATCTAAATTTCTTTTCAACACAATGGTTACCTGAGACATTGATCTGTTTAACGCAGCCCCACCATAACTGACATGAAATTTATCCTTAGCAATCAAACCCTGCAGAGAGAAAAAAAAAGTGGGTAAAGTTACTTTGAATAATGGCAACTGAAAGTCAGGGACAGGCGGAAACAGGACAGAGAGGAAGATACTTCTGTATCGATCTCAGCCGACTCAACATCAATGTTCACATCTGCAATGACTTTGATTATTTCAACTAGCAACCCTGGCCTATCAGCTGTCTCAATGTACAGCAAGCTGAAAAATATTGAATTCAAAAGCATTAGAATATGACATCTAGCACCTATCGCATATTGGGTTGCAATTGCAAATTATAAAAATCAGTTGGGGTCTAATCAATTTCGATAATAAACAGCTCAAAAATTGTACCCAAAGTAAAATATAAAAAGAAAAATTATGTCCACATAGATGCAAACCTCCTCTTGGGCCCATCTTCCTTAACTTGAATATGAGTTGCAATTTCAATATGAAGCTGCACAAAACAAAAATAATAAAGTATAATATTTGCAAGTATAAGACTAAAGTTTCAGCATGCAATATCCGGTACGATCTAGCATTTTTGCGTTCTTGTTAACATGTGCTCTTCAAAAAGAGTTAAGGAATCAAATATCTAAAACATAAAGAGTATATGAAAATCTTTAAAGCATTTAACAGTTCACATTTTCAAAAAAGAACCAAGCATCTTTTAGTATAAGTTTAATATGTACACTGATACAGAGAAAAAAACAACATAGAAACAAGAGAAATGATGCAAATATATAACTTCTACATGCCAGTATCAATTAAGCAGCCCAACCTTAGTTCTTTCAATAATAATGTCCGGCAATAATAAAACATAGAAAAGCATAAATAATGCTAGAGTGGCAATGCAGACTAAATCTTTTTACCATTTAAATATTAACAATCACAACAACAACAAAAAAACGGTAATTTTTTTTTCCTCATACTTCCATCATATATACAGCCATCAGTTAATCTCTTCAACAGTACTGCAGTAGAGAAACCTAAATCTTTTTCCGGTGCAGCCATTTCTTCAAGTAGAAAGAGGCATTCAACACAAGAACAGGCGTAATCAGTCTCCTGTCATGTATGAGGTTGATGGGGACTTGGGTATTATGGGGTGTCCAATTCCCACAACAAGTTATATGGGATGCTAGCATTTAAGTAGTTTGGCATTTCCCCTTGATAGCTTGCTTTTAAGGGAGGGTTCCCCAAGTGCTTGAATACTTACCGGATGTTCAATTTTTAAGTGGAATATGGTGGCAGGCCCCAAAAGTACTAATTTGGCCACAAAAATATCAAATAATAAAATGAAAAGTTGAAATTTCTAGTTACCCAAAAATAAACAAACAACATTATAATTATTTTACAGAATAAGGTGCTAACAAAGATTAGCTTAATAATCTGTGTTATACCCAACATCGCCGGCATTTTTATGTCAATATATCTTCTCCTACTCTAACCCTCTACCTAAGTCTACTAAATGTTACTAACTAAAGGTGTTATGCAACTAGAATAAAGTGGTGATGACTGACAAGGATTTATGAACTCTTAGAATTTGGGTTGGACTAAGTGCAACCTCATAAAACTGATTTGTAAGGTGAGAGATGTCCACCGCTTATAACCACTTACAAATATTTGCAATCTTTATTATTAAAAGAAAGTTTATACCAAAAAAAATAAAGAAAGAAAGAAAAAACCCCGAAGCAGAGGTCTATCTAAAATAAATAACGGATATTCTGTTTAGGAAATAAAAAATGCAAGGAAATACTAGAAGAGGACTATTTACCTTCTTTTCTGGAGCCTTTATGCCAAACACTTCACCCAGGGCCAGTTGTTCACTGGACTCCTGGAAAAAATATATAAATATATAATACTTGTGAGTAGGAAAAATTGAAAATTAAGGGCAAGCTAAAAAGTATATTAACTAATATTTATAAAGAAAATTCGTGGTTATAAAAGTTGCTAATTACAAGGAAGCTTCTCATGGAGAATAACTATATAAGAAACTCAAAGAAAAGTATTTACACAGCATACATACAGGATGATACTGCAATAGGTTGTTGATAATGGTAAGTCGAATGCTCTCTAACATATCAGGATCTTCGACTTTGCGCCCAGTGTCTCTGACAATATATCAATCAAATAAAAAAACTGTGAAGACTAAATGTATAAATAAAGCCATGAAAACATAGTAGACAATGAATAATAAGTGACATTGTTATTCCTTCATATGTTCGACATGCTATAATAAATATTATCAAAGAGAAAAATGTGGAACCAATAAGTAACTGTATTTCTTAAAATTTAATAATAATTTTGCAACTGGAAAAACATGTCTATTTCCAACAAGAAATACAAGAACAAAAAAAGAATTTTGCAAACAGAGTAAAATTCTTCACAGAAGCTAACATATCTTTTCTATAAGTACAACACTGAATCCAAATTTTGCAACAACGTCTGATTTATAAGTGGAAGATCAACCAATTGACAAATATACCTTTGTAATAATCAACATAAATATTTCTCTTCAAAGTCACAATCAATCATAAGTGGGAAAAGGAAAAATAAATCAACAAAATTCGATATGTTGGTGATGTTAATGATAAACAATTTGATAATGAATGAAGAACCCTCACGCTACACCGCAAAACAGGAAAAGTTTTTTTCAGTTTTATGTTTCCAGCCATCAAGAGTAAACAATGCTAACAAAAATGAAGGGTAAAGACAAACAAGACTTACGATTGTGTGATAAAAAATTTTGTTTGCTTCACTGGTCCCTCAGTGGAGACAGTTCCCTTCGAAACATCCAATCCCAAATCTTTTAATGCTTTCATCTGCGTTGATATTAACATGCAAAAATTAATCACTAATAATCAATACTACTTATGAAATCACCTAGACAGCCAAGTAAAGCATAGAGGACCATAAAGACTCATAATTTTCACATGAAATTTACAAAATGAGGAGAAATGGGGCTTGTTCGTTAAGTAGATGGCACATCACTATCATCAATTTATATCTTCGCTATAAAATGTGCTTGTTTGAATAGAAATGAAGATGCACAATGAAAAAACATAATTTAAGAAAACAAACCTTAGGATCTTCATAAAGAGATAATATCATAACAAAGAGCTTAACCTTAGGACAAGATCATCCTTGGGCTAATACACTTGGTAATAATATAGGGGGAAAAACTACTTACAACTAGGTGACTGTCATGTGGATGTCGGGCTTCTTTTAAATGTTTGAAAGCCCAAAAGGATAATAGTATCATTAATTCATGTCATAAAGAATTTAACATTTTTTTTAGGCTGTCAACAGCCTAAACACAGGCTCCTTTTATAACGACTTGGAACAACCTATGTACCATCAATTGACATAAAAAAAAAATAATAATAAAAAAATAATAATAATAATAATATGACATCCCTTAATAACAAAATCACACTTCAAGAATATGCATACACTAAAGAGATTCAATTGGATTGAAAAAAGAAACAGAGATTGAGCGTAATTAAATTCCCAATAACCACATCACCGTGTCAAGAAGAGCTCCAAGGCGATCACCAAAGCTAAGTTGCACAATTGTTGCTTCAGAATCTGAGTCTTGATCTATCAATAGTATTGGCATTGGAACACTATCAAGATTTTTACCGGATATCTGCAGTAAGACTTAACAAATCAAATGTTGCAAAAATATTGTACATAAAAGCAAGGCATACCAGTCTAAAAAGACCAGAGGGTGCATATAAGGAATAATTAACAAAAGCTCGGATTCTTGGCAAAAACACTTGTCGATTATAGCAACCACTATCTTACACCAGCACAAACTCAGAAACAGATATACGCAGAGTGAATATAATGCAAGATTAACTTGTAAAATGCACACAGGCTACACATGTGTGGTGTCAGCTGTGGTGTAAAGCAGTAGGGCATCTAGTCCCGAAAATAGTAATGATATGTATTTGACAGCTTCCCAAAATGAAAAGAAGTGAAATGCTGCAATAAAGTGATAATAATGGGCAAGAAGCTCATCACTGACCAGTGAAGCTGAATCTACTGCATTCAAGTCATAAGAAGAAGCATATACAATATTCCTGCACAACATTTCAATTAGTAGTAAGAAAAACAGATATAGATACCTCGCGGTGACTCTACTAAAGAAGATTAAAGTTCCAATGGTGTTCACAAACAACTGGAAATAATATAAATCTGATCAGTAACAGTGGCTGCGCTGAGCCAGGTTTCTAGGATTGGAGACTCCAAGTTAGCAAGGATGACTAACGGGGTAAAAAGACATACAAAAACTGAATAACCAGCTGAATGTCGAATAGACTATCCATAGTGAGGGTGATAAATAGAAGTTTTAAGCCTAAAAATTTGAAAGGAGAAGATAAATGAGTCATGACCGTAGCCACCCTTCCCTCCATCCTTGGCAAGGAATAGAATTTATAACCTCGACTCAGGCGAACCAAACCACCATTTTTTCAGTATAGTCCAGTGACAAGAAAAAAAGGATGTCATTATTAGTTAGAAAAAAAATACTTATGAAATACAGTACTTTTTAGACCCGTTTGAATAAACAACTTAATTGCAGTTTAAAGCGCTTATGTATAATCCATTTCTATAAATAAAAAAATTAAATTGTTTTTGTACTATTTTCATAAGCTATCTGTTAGGATAATTAAAATAAGGAACACTTATGTGGTGACTTACCTAGTTCTAGAAGCAAAATGACTCATCTTAATCTAGAAGGATCTAATGTAGGGAGTGGTATTGAGTATGTTAGGGTGCACTTGTCTTATTGTGAGTGTGCATTTACCTATATTACTATATAAGCATTGTATGATCTTATATTGAATCAATGAAGAATTTCAGTATTATTTTAGTCCCTTAGATAGGAGTAGTTAGAGTAATTTAGTACTTGGTGATATTCATCACCTAACACTATCTTTAAGAACTTATGAAAATATGGTGAAAACAGCTTATAAACAATGTCATAACTCATAAGCTGTTTTCATGAGTTCTGCCAAACTGTCTCATAAGTCACAACAAAACTTATGTCAATAGATAAGCTGAAATAAGGCGATCGAGATAGACACTTAGTTTTCTAAGTTGTACTAATTTCTTTGAAAACGATGATCATATTCGATCCCTAGTGAAGTCAACATTACATGCATAAACTTAACAGTTCAATATTTTTCATCATTTATCCAAACAACACTCAAATATCAAAGGAAAAAAAGAAAACATGGCTATAATAAAAAATAAAAAATAAAAACCTAAATCATAAAAAATAAAATAAAAAAATAAAAAAGTAGGAGGATTGTCTCACTTGTTCTTGGCGGAGGAAGAGGAACGGAGGGGGAAGAAAGTGTGAGAGGAAAAAGGAAAGGAGAGCGGATCGGAAAGGTTGGTGGTTTGGACGGAGAAGGAAGGAGCGATGAATGCATTGGTCAAAGCCATGGCGGAGATGATGATGATGATGACGATGGAAGTTGGTGTACTCTCTGCGTAACCGAAAAGAAATGAACTGAGTCACTGTGTTATTTCTTTTCTATTTTTTTGCGTCTAAGTTTCGCTCTTTCTCCAAATTTGATTTCGTGTCCCACCATATTTTGTTAAACAAATTATCATTTCCAGAGGCTGTTTATTGTTTTTTTTTGTAGATATAAATTACTTTATGAACATCTTAAATTTGATTTAATTTAATAAAAAATATTTAATTTTTACTATTATTGTAAATTTGTAATAATAATGTTTGTGCTTGTACTTTTGTTTGTTTATAAATGATTCGGTGAAAGATCTAATGCTTGCTGACGAGGAATGCCTTGAATGGATTGATAGGGAAAGCCACGTCAGATCCAACGTTACAAGCAGCCTACAGCCGTAGTACCATATAGTTCATTGATTGCAGTTGATCCTGGAAAACAATCACTTTTCTTTTTCACTTCATGACAAGAAAGATAAAAAAAACAATTCACTTTTTAATTCTTTAAATAATGGTGCATTGGTCTATTAAAGTATTAAGTGTAGCAAATATATTGGTTAATCAATTAATCTAAATAAGACGTAAATCGTTTATTATAATAAAGATAAAATGAAATGAAGTAGTTATTTAGAAACTCGCATATATAAGTATATTAGTGGACATGGTCGTCCTGGTTAAGGTCCCGTTTGTTTTAGATTTTTTTCAAAAATTTTTTTTTTTTCTTTAAAAAAATCACTTTTTTCATTTTTAAGTATTTATTTTGGATTTTTAGAAAAAATATTTTATCAAAAAAAATCTATTTTGATACTAAAATGAAAAACTATTATGATTAACTTTTTTTAAAATCTATTTTTTCAACATCAAGGAGGTAACACATGTATATGTTAAAACTCTTTTTTTAAAAATGGATTTTTATGGGTAGCAGGCAAACAAAAATAACTTCATTTTTTTTTTAAATCTCTAAAAATTAATCTCTACATTCTTTTAGCACAAAATCTATTTTTTTTTAAAGATAAAACAAACGCACCCTAAATTGAAGGTCTTGCACATAAAACTAAAAAAATAAAATTATCATTTATTTATTGTGTAAAATGGATCTTAAGTATTTTTTTTAAAGAAGTTAAATTAGTCTATCCAAATTGGCTTCAGAGAGAATCGAACATGAGACTTCAAGAAGGAGCACACTCTCATATCTCAAGTCAATACCACCAGGTCAACACAAGTGGGTTGGGTTTTAAGTATATTGATCCATGTTGCTTAAAAAAATGTTTGTTAGTTTTTACTATCTAAATATAGGTCCCGTTTGGTTTGAGCTTATTTTGAGCTTATGAAAAATAGCTTATGTAGATAAATAAGCTTTTATTTTAATTTATAAACTCTCACTAACGAAAATTGTATCTTCATAAACGGGTTTTTCATAAACTGCCTTAAAAACTTATAAATAGTACATAAAAACTTATTTATTTGCATAAGCTGTTTTATATAAGCTCTAAAATAAGTTAATCCAAACGGGCCCATAGTGACAAACTACTACTATTGTCGAAAAATAATAATAAATTAGTGCTAACATTCATGATTAAACTGAAAATAATAGAAAAAATACTAATTGTTAAAGAAATACATAAATTCAATGCATATACCAGCAGCTTTCTATTAAAAAAAAGTATAGAACTCTAAACTGAATATTAACTTATATATATATATATATATATATATATATATATATATATGTTTAAAGAATTGAGATGGTCCTCGTGAGTTTAGGCTGCTTAGCTCAGTTGGTATGAACAATGCATAATATATGCAAGGTTCGGAGTTTAAACTCCGACCACCAGGGCCGTATTCAACAATTCGGAGGCCCTAATGTAATTTAAAGAGATATAATAATAAAAAATTGGAGGAAAAATTAGAGGAGAGTTGGACCTGAGATCAAGAATAAATTAGACCCCAAATTCAAATCCCCTCCCATGTTAAAAAAAAAAAAAGAAAGAAAATTAAACAAAAAAAAGCATTTCTTGGGTGTTGAACCCGGGTCAACACACCTATTAGTGTGTCCCCCAACCACAGACCATTGTAGCAATACATGTTCATTATGTACGCGACTAGTATATAATGATATTTTACAGCCCTTATATATAAAAAAAAAAAAAAAAATTTGGGCCCCCAAAATTTGGAGGCCTTATGCCACGAGCTTGGAAGCTTCTGCTTTGGGCTGGCTCTGCCGGCCACCACCAAAAAAAATTGGGATGGCCTAGTGGTTTCGTATGTAGTTGAGACTTCAATATACTATATTCAAATCCTATGTTTTAAAATTTCTAATCTAATTTTATGTTTTATTTTAAATTGAAATTGACTAAAACTAAAAATATTAAGAAAAAGCAAGCAGCAGAGATAGAACCCGGTTTATATGAAGTCTAGTTCACATATAGAAAATTGAAATTCGGGTTATATAAAGTTTTTTCCTCTATAAATATTGTAAATTGTTTTAAATTTCATCAAAGGAATTCAACAAGTTTTGGTTTTCAAATGTTTTCTATCACAACTTTTAATCCTTACTTTTCTAAAAAAAAACAAACTTTTAATCCTTGCTTTTAAGTAAACTCAGATGCATTCTTTGACACTTTGAATTATTGTTTTTCAATCATGTTTAGTGCACTATAGAAATTTATCCCATAGAAGTTTAAATTTATTTTTCAATAAGGGATGAATTAAATATGAGTTTGAAGTTTTTAGGGCTTAAAAATTCATAATCAATGCCTATTTTGTCAAAAAAATCTAAACTTTTGTGGAAAATATTTTTATAATATTTTAAACATCCCTGTAAAAATCCATTCAAAAATATGAAAAATACACAATGCACGACTTAAAAACATAGATCAAAAACCGTGAGGGAATATATTTAGGGACTAAAACTTTAAAAAAATAAAAATAGACAGTGTAAAAACTAAATTTTAAACATTTACAGGATTGTTAAATGAAGAGGTCAACTTTCATGTTCATGTTTGCTAAAAAAAAAACCTTTACTGTTCGCGTGGATCAATAAAAAGTTTAATATGTCATTGTTGCAGAACATTAGATTAATAGGTCATCTTTATCGTTCATGCAGAGATCGGTAAAAGGTTTATTATGTGATCAGCTGTAGACTTATTTTTCAGTTGTAGTCCAGTTTTGATTCACATAATTTAATATCATTGATGTCTAATACCTTATTCGAGTGAGGAAAGTAAATGAAGTGAAAGAAGGTAAGAGAAAATGACGCTGGTAGAATGAAAGTAAGTTCACACTAAGATGAGTTTTTTTTTGTTTGTTAGGAGAAAAATGGGATAGAAAGTAAGACAAAAAAATATGTTAAAATAAAATCGCAAAAGTATCCACAAACAAAAACAAGTGATGGGAGGTCAAATTAAATATATTTTGATTAATTTTAAAATAAAATTTGACTATAATGTAAGATGAGTATAAAAAAATCGACGATTTTTTTTTCCACTCTAACTTTTTCTTACGCATCCTATTTTCATCTAAAAAAAATACTCCTGTTCAATAATATGCTTATAAATAAAAATAAAAAACCCTACCATTTCAGTAGTTGCAGATTTTTCTTTTAAAAACAATCAAACTAGCAAAGTAAAAAAATGATAAAATATGTCCAATAAAATCAAAATAACCAAAAAACAAAGTAAAAAAGATAAAAACATGTCAAATAAATTATAAAAAAACACCATTGAAAAATTCTAAAAATCAAATAAAGTTGATGCAGTTTTTTTTCAGGTTCTTTTGAGAATATGAAAAATTGATCTAAACGGTGAAATTTTGGACGTTGATGGACGGAGTCCTGTAAAAATTCCATTAGAAGGGAATTTTGTTTGTTGTTTTTTTTTTCTTCTGATTTTATGAGCAAGTTTCAGAGCAATATGATCAAGTGTCCTGCAAACTGGATTTTTTTATTAGGACATGACGGAAACATCTAACAATGACATGAAACACAAGGAGAGGGTTATAATGGTTAGCATGGTTCTTAAACTAGTTATCCATGTCACAAACATGTCCGGTCTTTGTGCTGATACAATTCAGATTGTATAATCTGAATTGTTTTCCCCTGAATTCTTGGCACAAGAAGAGTGTAAGGGGGTGTTTGATTTTTATAATCTGAAAGGAAAAAAATAAATAAATGGCCCCTTCGATAGAGGGTGTTCGGATTATAAAATCCAAAGTACTTTTTTCTTCGTATTTTATAATCTTAATCGATGAAAATTGTATTTTTTCACCCAAAAATAGAGAAACGTTTTTTTCAAACTATAATCCAAAAATCACAATAATCCGAAAATCACAAGGACATTTTCGAAAAGTTTTCAAACTATAATCCAAAAATCACAAAGACATTTTCGAAAAGAAAAAAACAGGGCAAGTGAGACAGAGGAGAATGGAATAGGAGATAGTCAAAACATTAATAAGGTTGAAATTATTTTTATCGCTTAAAAAATATTTAATACAAGTTTTTTTAATAATAAGGCTAAGTGTTAGAGATCTAATAAAAAACAAAGTGTCATGTTAGTGTAACTCTCTTAATCTTTGTTGGGTTTGTGTCACCTCATTCAAAAGGTTAATTGAACGGTGGAAAACGTAACATGCTTCATTCTTTCCCTCCTCCTTTCCATCCATAATCCAACAAATTGAACCAATTTTTATTCACTTTGTAATGGGTATCATTTAAAACTCTGGCATTAGTTAAGCCAGGCAGTAGCTTTCTAAAATGATGCAGTATATTTTTATCAGATATATGCTTTTTATGAAGGTAATATTTGTTGAGAATAAAATATCTTTATTTTTTTTTAAGATTTTAGGTTTAAATATATTTTAGATGATTTAAAATAAGATATATTTAAGATATCATTGAAATTTATATATTATATTTTTGTTTAGAATATGTATGTGTTGTTACAATTTAGCGCTCTCTCTATATATAGATGAATAAAAGATTATCAATATGGTGCACTTTTGGTTTTAACCCCTGTAATTTATTTATTTTTAGATTCCACCCTTGAAAAAGGAAGATTCTTCAAGATTGGTCTCTCACCCCAATGTGTCAGCATAATCTCCTACGTGGCAGTGACGTGTCAATTTCTTTTTCTTTTTTAATTTTTGTCATGCCACGCGTGTAAATTAATGTCCACGTCATTTATAATTAAAAATAACTTAAAATTTTAAAAAACTTAAAATTGTTTTTTTTAATTAACTATTTTAAAAAACATATTATTTATTTTAAAAATCAAAATCAGAATTTGAAGGGATTTTTGTTTTTAACCCTTATCGAATCAGAATTCATCTCATGTCAATCAAAACGAATCTAAAATTGAAACCCTAACACATCTCATCTCCATCTCCATCTGAACGAAACCCTAACCCATAACAAGATCCGTACAAACAAAACCTAGAAAACCGAATCGATTCCCAGGTTGAAGAACAAGATGAAGTGGAAGGAGAGAAAGGCTGCGAAGGAGAAGAATGGTAACGACGGAAGGAAGAAGATGGAAGTGTCTCAGAAGGATGCGAATGAAGGAACATCGAAGAAGAACAACGATGGAACATTGAAGAAGAACAAAGAAGTTCACGTGTTTCCTGATGTAAGTCATTTTGTTGCCTTTTCTGTATGGATGAGTTTTAACTTTATGCATATACATGTTTAATGTTGTTGTGGTCCCATTGACATCAGAAAACGAGCAAAAAGCAAATGAAAAACTGAATTTTTAAGGGTTTTTTATTCAATTGTGTATGTTGTTGTTGTTTGTCTTGTGCTGCATGTTGGGTATGTGTGTGGGGTCCATTTGTGGGGTCATATGTGACACGTGTCTGATTATGATTGGTTAAATTTTTTGTCAAACAGAATAAAACATTGTTCAACTGCATTTTTCACCATGGTCGGGAGTTTTTTACGGATGAAACCATGTTCTATTGAGGTGGGATGGAAACAATTGTCTCTGATATAGAACCTGAGTATATGAAAGCAACTGTTATTAAGGAACTGGTTAGCAGTTGGGGTTATGACAAAAACCACTTTAGGATTTGGGGTAAGATATGCAATGAATTTGTTGAAGTTAAGGAGGGCCATGTTGCAGATGAGATTACTATTGCTGTTGTTGGTGGTGGAACAGATGGTCACATATATGTAGAGCATAATGTCAGTGACATTAGCGTGAAAGTGTTAGAACCTAAGTGTGTTATGTTGGGTGGGTCTAGTGAGGAAGAAGATAATGACAAGTTCTATATGTATAGCAGTGATGATGGTGGTGCTAAAGGTTTGAAGTTTGATGACAGTGAGGATGAGAGGGGTGCTCCACTTAATGATGGCTTTGAGGTTTATGAAGTTGATACACCAGAGAATGGAAGCAACGGAGTTAATCTTGTTGGGAAGTCTATGAGGATAAAGAAGTGTGCTTCAAAGTCATCTATGAAGAAAAACTCCCCTAAAAAGTCACCTATGAAGAAACTTAAACTAAAGGCACGTGCACATGAAGATTCTGATGAGGATGATGGAGAAGAGTGCCTAAGTGAGAGGAACTAGATAGTTCAGACCCAGATGCATCTGACAGTGAAAAGGGTATTAAATATAAAAAGTTTGGAAAATAGTAGTTGAGTAAACACTTTCAATTTAAGTTAGGGATGGAATTCAATTCAATAAGAGAGTTCAAAGATGCTGCCTTTTTGAAAAATGAACCTCATAGGGCAAGGGCAGTTTGTAAGGGTAAATGTGGGTATTTCACATTTTGTAGTCAAGTGGGTACCAGCCACACATTTCAAATAAAGACTCTGAAGCCAAAACACAAATGTGCAAGGGACGTGAAAAACAGATCTGCTAACTCAAGGTGGGTGGCTAACTTTGCAGTGGTCAAAAAGTTGCAAACTACTAAGAAAGTGACATTAGAAGAAATCATGAATGACATGAGGACAAACCATTCAGTGGGTATTACCATGGGTAGGGCTTGGAAGGCAAAGCAGACAACACAAAAAATTGTTGAAGGTGATGCTGATAGACTGTATGCTATGATTAGGAGATATGTTGAAGAACTTATAAGGGTCTGTCTTGGAAACAGTGTGAAGATCAGTGTGGATAGACCAACTCCATCAATTCAACCCAGGTTTGGTTCTTTTTATTTTAACTTTGATGGATGCAAAAAAGAGTTTGTCAATGGATGTAGACCATTTGTTGGGGTAGATGGTTGTCATCTGAAGACAAAGTATGGGGGTCAGCTTCTAATAGCAGTTGGTAGGGACCCAAATGATCAATATTTTCCATTGGCATTTGGGATTGTTGAAACTGAGTGTAGGGCAAGCTGGAAATGCTTCATGGAACTATTAATAGATGACATTGGAAAGGACAAAAGATATATGTTCATATCAGATTAGCAGAAGGTAACTAATATCTTATAGTCATTCTAAACTTTTTTAATTTCATGTTTTTATTTAATATTATGTTCATTATTTTACTTGATAAATTTCAGGGATTAATGAGTGTTTTTGAAGAGATGTTTAACAGCATTGAGCACAGGGTTTGCTTAAGACACCCTTATGCAAACTTCAAAAAGAAATTTGGGGGAGGTACTCTGATAAAGGATCTAATGATGGGAGCTGCCAAAGCCACATACTATCAAGGATGGAAGGTAAAGATGGATGAGATTAAGAAGGTGGATCACGGTGCCTGGGAATGGTTGATGGGCCATCCAACAAAAAGCTGGTGTAAGCATGCATTTAGTTACTACTATAAGTGTGATGTACTTATGAACAATTTGTCTGAGTCATTTAATGCTACCATCTTAGTTGCTAGGGATAAGCCTTTTTGACAATGTGTGAGTGGATTAGGAACTATTTAATGAATAGAATGTCTACTGCTAGAGTTAAACTTGATAAATGGCAACATAACACTATGCCTATGCCTGGGAAGAGACTGGATAAGGAAATTTTTATGAGTGGACACTTGACACCAATCTGATTTATAGACGAGGAATGGCAGGTACACCACAATTATAATGGCCAGCAGTTTATTGTCAACATTGACCAAAGAACTTGTGCATGTGGTTTTTGGGAGTTAGTTGGGATTCCCTGCAGGCATGCAGCTGCTGCTTTGGGATACATGCAAAAGAACCCTGAACATTATGTTCATGATTGTTATTCAAGAAGGTCATATGAATTGTGTTATGGTAATGATGTCAGTGCAATTAATGGCATGTATATGTGGCCAGAAGTTGAACAAGAATAAATCCTGCCACCTAACTATAAAAGAGGCCCAGGAAGGCCTAAGAAACTCAGGATTAGGGAGTTTGATGAACTTGGTGGTAGGTTTAGAAGACCTGGAGTTGCTTACAGATGCACAAAATGTGACAAAATGGGTCACAATAAGAGGAGCTGTAAAAGTGGAGTTCAGAACCCCGAAGCTTCAAAGAGGAAGGTAAATGTGTGATGGATTTATTTTCATATCAAGTTTATACATCAATTCGCTTTCTAATGTTATGTTATCTGAGTCATTGTTGTTTCAGAGAAAGCCAACAAAGAAAGACAACCCTAGCACATCAGGAAGCATTCCTGAATCTGAGCTCACTAACCAAACTGATGGTGTAGGTGAGCCTACAAACAATACTCATACTGGAGCTTCAAACATTACTCAATCAGTACCTGTCAACACAAGCACATCACCAGCACCTGCTAACAAGAGGGTAAGACTTAACCGATATGGTTTTTGTTTTAGTTCCTGTCATAGCCTACTATAAATAACCATAATTTTTTTTTTTTATAGAGGAAACTTACAAAACTTAGAGACAAAATTGAAGTTCAACCAGTCAACATAAGTCAAGTAAGTGAGCCTGAACCTGTTAACACAGATCAAGCAAGTGAGCCTCAAGCATTCAACACAAGTCAATCAAGTATCCCTCAAACTGACAATGTTGTTGCTGATATGTTTGATGAACTATCAGACTCTGTCTTTGCATCTTTACCTGATTTTCAAACAAGTCAGATACCTAACAATGTACCTGAGATCAACATTGAGAAACATGCTGACAAGTGTGCACCAAAGCTGAATGGCCCTAGGATGCCAAATGGCCTTAGGATGTTGAATGTCCCCAGGCCTAGTGATGGTCCAAGGATGCTTAGTAGTGACTTTATGTGCAGTCTTTTGGTGTAATGTCTTTTGAAACCTCAAACACTTTATGTGACATCTTTTGGTGCGAAGTCCGTTGAACCTAGCACTTTATGTGCAATCTTTTGGTGTAATTCATGTTGAAGCAAATCACTTTATGTCTAATATTTTGGTGTGATATTCTATTCAGACATAGCACTTTACGTGCATAATTGTGATGTAATGTTATTTGAATATATTGAAACATAGCACATTATGTGCATTATTATCTAATGACTCATGTTCTTTTCATTCACTTTTGTCATTAAGTTGCAAGTAAATTAGAAAAATAAACAAAATTAGATAGAAAACCAAATTTCATTAATAGAGATAAACATCTCAATTGTCATTACAATCTTAACTTAGATAGAAAACCAATACACAAGGGATAAACTTAGATTAACTAAACTACAATTACATCCACTTAAATACAGATAAAAACATCCAGAACAACACAAGTGCAATCATCATTCCTGCATTTTTTTCCTTTCATACCGCAGCTTCTTCATTGTTTTCATATGCTTCTTGGAGGCCGTTTCCTTCCCATACTCCTTGCCTAACTCCTTTCCAAATTCAATACCAATGTCCTTGCCAAATCCCCTTAGGTGTTCAGACAACAGTACACACTTCTTGCACCCACCCTCAGCATTTGGAGATGGAACTTCAGTATTGCTAGAGCCAAAGTTGGACGAAATTGAACCCATGTTTTGATACTTGCTAACCACCTTCAGCCTTGGAGTTTTTTTTGTTGCAATTCTTTGAAGCAAGCTTCTTACTCTAGGTGAGTCGAGTTCATCGTCCCATATATACAAATTACAGTGGTCATCATTCTACAAAAAACCAATTCAGACTGTTTACATTAAAAAGAATATTTTTCTAACTATACAAATACAAAATCGAAGTCACTTACCTCCCAAAAATTTATGCATCTCCAAAATTTCCTCTTTGGATTTTCCACTGTGCTTGATACCCAAACTTTCATGAACTCATTGCACCAACATTTGGGTGAGTTTCTTCCATTCGATACCCCAACAAAAGATGCTTTGCTGAAACCCATTTCACAAACCCTAAATTCGAATTCTGCAAAAACCAATTCGAGTTCTGGACAAGAATTCGTTTTATATAACAAAGAGGAAGAGAAAGGAACGGACGAACAAAGACGAAGAGAAAGGAAATGAAGAAGGGAAGAAATAGATATGGTTCAAGAGGAGAAGAGAATAATTTGATTTGGTTTTTTGTATTTAAGGATTTATGATTATGTTTTTTAAGATAATTAATTAAAAAAAACAATTTTAAGTTTTTTTAATTATAAATGACGTGGACATTAATTTACACGCGTGGCATGAAAAAAAATTAAAAAAGAAAAAGAAATTGACACATCACTGCCACGTAGGAGATTCTGCTGACACATTGGAGTGAGGGGCCAATCTTGAAGAATCTTCCTTTTTCAAGGGTGGAATCTAATTTTTTTTTTTACAGGGGCTAAAACCAAAAGTGCATCATATTACAGGGGCTAAAAACACTATTAACCCTTTTAAATACAAATAATTGATTTTCACATAGATCTATGTTTTTCCTTTATGATTTCGTCGTTTGACTACGACATTTTGTTGTGTGTCGTCTTACGTGGTGTTGTTTGATTTCTCGTTGCAGTGTTTGTTGGTTTCTATTTAAAAATCAATCTCAGTCAATTACAAATTCAATCAAGATTTAAGACATGAGTATTCTGATAACTTTAATTTTAGTATATTATTTGTAGATTTTCGTCGTTGCATACTATTAATTTGAATGTTGTGAGTTTGTTCACATATTCATCATTTACGCTTTTAGCGATATAGAATATTTGATTGTATTTGATGTACTCTTTCAATTTGAATGAATGAATGAATACCGTTTTGTTTTATAATTTTTTTCATATAAAAATATATTTCATATAATTTTTGTAATGCAAACACAACAAAACCCATCGACATTGATGATTGGTGTGAGGTATCATAATAAGGATGTTAACTCATCTTGAAGAGATTTATGTTGAGAAGGGACAAGTGACTTACTTCGACTCGATGTAACATTTAACCCATCTTAAAGATTATCTCCTTTATTGTATTTTGTGTTTTGGGTTTGATCAACATATTTGCTTATTTCATATATGATTGTGCCAACGTGGGTGGGTTGACGCTTCTCATTTGTTATCATTGATTGTTTCCTTTTACTTTTCATGTAACCATCGCTTTTCAATTTATTGAAGATTACATCAAATCATTGCTAAAAAAAAAAGATTACATCAAATCAGTTGCGTCTTTTCAGCAACACTATGTAGCCATCATTCATTCCTCCATGCAAACTATCGTCTACAAATATATTAGTCCTTCCAAATTTGAAACAAATCTGAGATTCTTCTTCGCAATTGCAAAATTGTTCATGCACCCACTCCTCCATATTGGTTGCTCGCCATCATCTTAGTGTTCCATTTTACCGTTAAACCATACCGTGGTATAAAAAATTCACAACATATTGAACAATGCAACAAGTCCCACTTATAAGAAAAATATTTTATACTACCACGTACACCATCTTCCCCATCTGTAATATATCACTAAAAAGCGCAACACGTTCACCCGATACATAAACATGGGTATCCTATCGGTTGCCGGTCAAAAACTTTAAATTATATCAAGATAATATCCAACCTTTATTAAACAAACATAATTTCAAGCTCCATCATGTAAGAATCATACAGTGATCAAAGATCATCAATAGAACATTACTCACTTCAAACTTGACCATAATATAAAACTCACTATACACTTTCATCATATTATTATAATATAAAAGGGCCCATTGAGAGGAGTGAAGTGTGATAGAGTAGTCAACCAAGCCAGGAGTCCAATTGACAACGACCACTTTTTACCAAATCTGTTAAAGGGCCCTCATTCGTAAACCCTATATATACTCTGCGGGTCCCTCTTTCTCTCTCATTCCACCGTCACTGTTACAATCCCATCCCATCTTCTTCTGCGTGCAGTCCTCTATCGTCAATGCAGGTACTCTTCTCTTCCTTTCATTCTCTCAACATTCACTCGTTCTTCGATAACTCTTTCTTTTGCCGCGAAGTGTTGTTGTTCAATTCGTATGAAGTATTTCTTGAACCCTAGTTTTTTTTTTGTAATTGGATTGTGATTATACGGTTGCGGATTTTACTATCGCGTTTGTGCTGTTGTTTTTGTTTTTTAGACGAGGATGATTTTGAATTTCGATACGTTTTACTTGTGTGTTGCTTCAGTTCAATAGCATTATCGCTTCACTGTGTTATTGATGATTTTGTTTTTCATCAATGTGCTTTTATTCAGTGATGCATGCAATTCTAGTTTATTCATAATCATGTTTTGGTTTATCTTTTATCACATTTTATTATATTTTTAAAGTGGAGTCACTGTGTTTTATAATTTTCTAGCTTATGTACAATGACGTGGTTTTTTGTAAGTAAAATTAGTTTAAGTTAGATTTTAGGGTTATTGAAAGTTTCAAGTGTTTTGGTGATTTTATGTAAGTGTAGTGTGTTGTATAAGTATTCGTGGTTGCTGCATTGTTGAGCTGTATATGTGCTGCCGGCATCATACATGTTGAGTTTGTGTGAAATTGTATACCGACTGTGATTCGCGGTTATCATCTTATTGACGACTTATTGAATTTATATCTTACTTATCCCCCACTTGTTTGCTGTTGAATGACTTGTCCACAGGATATAGTGGAGGGTACTCTACACACGTGCTGGTTCAGTTAACATTGACTTATGGCTCCGTTTGGTTCCAGCACAGCCAGTCGCGAGGAATCAACTGTCAAGGGGACTTTGTCAAATGGGCAGAGGGGAAATTCGATGAATGGTGATTCAGATAGGTCTGCAAGTGTTCGTGAGGGTAATGACAGTCAGACATTTGTTTCTGGTGCTAATATGTTGCAGGGAAGTTCGACATCTTCAGGTGATTCGGATCCATCCGCTCTGTCTTCAAAGTTGGATCCAAAACCCACAAGTCAAAAGTATACCGTTGCTAGTTCAGGTGAGTTAAGACGGGTCCCGGGGACATCTCTTGGAAACAGCCTTGAAGATTGTGCTTTTCGAACTGCTAATCTGATGTCTCGCTTACCAGCGGATTCGGAGAAATTGAAAGAATTCAAAGCTCGTATGCAAGAGGCTTCTTCCAAGTCTAGGTAATTTGATGAACTTTATGCAATACCATTATTTCTGTGTCATCAAATTGTACCAATTTAACTTCACTTCTCATTTAATGTAACAACTAATCAATCAGCCTGTAATTAAGAGCTTGCATTTTCAACATATATAATTGAATGACTATTATTTTAAGAGCACTGCTATATTACGTGTTAATGCCAAATGCTTGAATATTTGACCAGCGGAATACAAGGAAATTTGATGTGAACTAGCCAATCATTTTCCTTTGTGATGTTATCGGGACGTTTTTCTTTGGGAAACTTAGCATTTCCGTTAGTTTAATCAAGTTTTATCAGTTCTTGGAATAAATGTGACGCCTAAGTTGTCCAGAACTATTCAAGATTAATGCCTTGAACTCATTGTTTTATTGTCAGTTTGTTGCTTGAGTAGTGATTCTGTTATAAAGGTTCCACGCTTTTATTTTTTTTTCTCAGATATGAAAAAAGTTTGGATGAATCTGTACACAAATTGAACAAAGTTTGGGAGGCTGTAAAACCAAAGAATCATTTTCCGAATGAGTTGTTGCCAAATGAAACAATAAGTGGGCCCCATTTATCAAAAATGGGAAGTCAGACT